>Ga0209061_1001415_pt1 | contig 40174 bp, 40 predicted proteins | sample Coa_R1_10_FD_187157 | JGI IMG/M metagenome (GOLD analysis project Ga0209061, IMG submission 187157) | Surface soil microbial communities from Centralia Pennsylvania, which are recovering from an underground coalmine fire - Coalmine... | ecosystem: Environmental > Terrestrial > Soil >... | reverse complement strand
TCGAAGACCAGATATACAGCGTAGTACATGATTTCGAACGGTGTTCGTTCTCTTTCCAATGTTGGTCACAAAGAAAGGAGAGCGGGCACTCGGCCTTAGGCCGATCGGTCGTTAAGTAAACGGGGCAGGTGGAGCCCTAGGTATGCTTAATTAAGCAGGACGGCCAAAGTTGCTTTAGCATACGGTCTCGATGAATGCGGAAAAAGCCTGCGGTTGCATCACACGAGAAGACAAGATGTGCTGATGCATTTTTCTTGCTAATCTACCGGTGATCTCCTACAAATTTGACTTTGATGCCAGAGAATTCCCCAGTTATAGTCAGCGCCGCCCGCACTCCGATTGGAAAGTTCGGGAAGACGCTCAGAGATTACTCCGCCACCAAGCTCGGCGCGCTGGTCGTCCGCGAAGTGCTGAATCGAGCGCCCGGAATCCAAGATTCCGATGTACACGAAGTAATTATGGGGAATGTCATTTCCGCTGGATTGGGCCAAAATCCAGCAAGGCAGGCTGCTCTCTATGGCGGGCTTCCAGCAGAAGTTGGAGCCACGACGGAGAACAAGGTTTGCGGTTCGGGACTCAAAGCCATCATGTTCGCGGCACAGGCGATCAAGGCCGGAGACGCGGACTGCCTTATCGCAGGTGGTATGGAAAGTATGAGCAACGCTCCATACATTCAAAAGAACCTGCGCTGGGGTCTAAAGTTTGGAGACTCGAAGGTACACGACGCTATGCTCTTGGACGGGTTATGGGATGTATACAACGATTTTCACATGGGGATTACGGGAGAGATAGTCGCTCAAAGACACAAGATAACTAGAGAAGAGGCCGATAGTTTCGCTCTCGAATCGTACAAACGTGCTGCATCAGCGGCAAAGTCGGGGATGTTCAAAGCCGAGATGTTGCCCATCGAGGTAAGACTTCCCAATGGCCTGCTAGGAATGCTCGAACTGGACGAGTGCATAAGAGAAGATACGACTCTCGAAGGATTGCGCGCCCTGAAGCCAGTATTTCAGCCGAATGGCGTCCTCACTGCAGGAAACTCTTCGCAGTTAAGCGACGGAGCTGCGGCGGTACTTGTAACTTCTGAGGCCAAAGCAAACTCTCGCAAGGCGGAAATTCTCGCGCGTATCACTGCATATGCTCAGGCCGCTGTAAAACCCGAGCTCGTAATGGAGGCTCCAATACCTGCATGCAAGAACGTTTTGAAAAAAGCAAACCTCAGCGTCTCAGACATTGATCTTGTGGATCACAATGAAGCTTATTCTACTGCCAGCATCGCGGTTCGCGATGAACTCTCCATTCCTTATGACAAATTCAATGTCAACGGCGGTGCAATCGCTCTCGGGCATCCTATCGGAGCTTCAGGAGCGAGGCTTGTCGCCACCATGATCTACGCTTTGAAACAACGAAAGCTCCATCGCGGGCTCGTTACCCTCTGTCTGGGTGGAGGCGAGGCTGTCTCAATGATCTTGGAAGTCTGAGAGAAAGAGATGTGCTGAGAAGATTACAATGACCGAATGCGAGGTCGTTCGATTAGTTTTCTAGAATCTTAAGGTCAGGTTTTTTCTTGTACGCCATAACTCCTGAGCAGCAGTTACTCAGAGATACAGTACGGGAATTTGCGGAAAGGGAGATAGTGCCCGAAGCCTCGAGGATGGACAGAGAATCTAGCCTCTCTTCTACTGTTTTGAGCAAACTGCCATCTCTCGGCCTTTTCGGCGTTACCGTTCCTACGGAGTCTGGCGGGTCCGGTACGGATTTTCTAACGCTGATAATCGTATCAGAGGAGCTCTCCAAGGCAAGCGGCTCACTTGGCGCATGTGTCTCGTTGCACAATGCTGTGGTCTGCGAAGCCTTCAGGATGAGCTCAAACGCCGAGATGCGAGAGTCGATTCTGCCTAAGCTCTGCTCTGGTGCTCTTGGAGCCTTTTCGTTCAGCAACGAGTCTTCTCAACTAACATGCACGTTCGATGGATCTGAGATAATTGTAGACGGCTCAGCCGAGTACGTGGTCTCTGCTGCCGACGCTGGAATATTCGTATTCTCCGCTAGATTGAGTGGAGAAAAATCGGGGAAAAACGTACTGTTTGGATTTGCAAGAAGCGATGTGAACGCAAATTCGAATTTCTCCGTTACCCAGCCAAAGAAGATGCTCGGCATGAGAGCATCCGGAACTGCTGGGGTCTCTTTCAGAAGACTCAAATTGCCTGCTAGTTCAGTTCTCGTGGATCCCATCGAGAGCACCCAATTCATTGAAAAACTGAAAGTGCGAGCAAGGTTCGCCATAGCTGCTCAAGCCCTCGGCATCGCGCAGGCCTCCGTAGATTCCGCGATTGCGTATGCGAATGAACGCAAGCAGTTCAACACAAAGATTGGAAGTTTCTACGCCATAAAGGACTACATCGCGAGCGACCTAATTTCGATCGAGACCGCAAGAGCCTTCCTCTACTCTGCCGTCTCCCGCCTCGACATTAATGCGCGAGAAAACAATCTGAGAGAGAGCGCAATCGCGAAAGTCACTGCTTCCGACTGTGCAGTGAGTTCTGCAAGACATGCCGTAAGAGTGCACGGTGGTTACGGGTTCTTGAGAGATTATCCAGTTGAACGATTCGCGCGCGACGCGAGGTTCACTCAAATATTTGAGGTGTCCAACGAAACGCTGAAATCAGAGATCGCGGTCTCGCAGCTTAGTCCTTAGTCTTCGGCGACTCTGTTCTTTTGGAGGGGTTGACCTCCAGTTTTTTCTTCATCACTTTCTCTCAATTTTCTTCGAAGCACTTTGCCCACAAGTGTCTTTGGCAGCGAATCTCTGAACTCAACAATCCTCGGCACTTTGTAGGCCGCGATTCTCTCTTTGCAGAAAGATCGGATTGCTTCTTCATCTACGTCTCTATGGCCGTCTTTCAGCACTACGTATGCCTTTACAGTTTCAATCCTGTATGGGTCTTTCATACCAACTACCGCGGCTTCCTTGACATCCGGATGAGCATACAAAATTTCTTCCACTTCTCTCGGCCAGACTTTGAACCCTGAAGCGTCTATCATGTCCTTCTTCCTGTCGACGATGTAGAAGTAACCATCATCATCCATTTTTGCAATGTCTCCAGTCAGGAGCCATCCTTCTTCTCTGAAGACGAGCTTTGTCTCTTCAGGTTTGTTCCAGTAGCCTCTCATTACCTGAGGGCCTTTGACTGCTAGTTCTCCTGTCTCGCCAATTGGGAGATCTCTTGTCCCTGTCTCCAAATCGACTATCTTTGCATCCGTGTCAGGTAATGGAATTCCGATAGAGCCCGTCTTTACCACGACTGCGTCGCCAAATGGATTGCAGTGAGTTACGGGACTAGCTTCAGTGAGACCGTATCCTTCAACCAAGTTCCCTCCTGTGATCTTGTTGAATTGGCGTTGCACTTCGGATGGCAGAGGAGCGGCCCCTGAAAGACATCTTCTAACAGTCTCGAGCGAATACTTTGAAATCTGTGGATGATTTATGAGCGCCACATACATCGTAGAAACGCCCGGAAAGATGGAGATCTTTTCTTTCTGGAGTATCTCGAGAACTTCGTCTACTTTGAACTGTGGAAGAAGGAAGATCTCCTGTGCCGCATGGATTGGCGAGTTCATGGCGTTGGTCAAACCGTAGATGTGGAAGAATGGAATTACCGCCAGCACCCGTTCATTTTCAGAAGTCAGCCCGCTCCAAATCGAAGATACCACTGCATTCGATACCAAATTGAAATGCGTAAGCATTGCACCCTTTGGCGTGCCGGTCGTACCGCCCGTATACTGAAGTGTAGCGACATCCTCCTTTGGATTGGTCTGAGGAGTGCCGCCCGGACCACCGGCCCTCGCAGAATTTGCCAAGAATTGCTCAAGGTTTATTGTGTTTGGTCTCGCTATGGTCTTGATCTTCTTGACCGGGCCCGCAAGCATCCTCTTGTGCGGAGGAAGAAAATCCGTGATCGAGGTTACGAAAACGTGCTTCATTTTCGGCAGGTGCCCGCGACATTTTTCAAACTCGGCAAAGAAGTCGTTCGGCTGGATGAAATTGTTTAGCAAAATTGCCGCCTCGCATTCTGAGTCCAAGAGTTGGAATTCGAGCTCTCTGCACTTGTAAAGTGGATTGCAGGGTACAACAGTCGCACCAGATTTCAGTATCCCATAGAAACATAAGACGAACTGTGGAATGTTGGGTAATATCAGAGCAACCCTTGAGCCCCTTCCAATTCCTAGTGCGGAGAGGCCGCTGGCGAAGTTCTCGGAGAGGTGATTTAATTCGGCATAAGTGATCTTCCTGCCTTGAAAATTAAGGGCAGGTCGGTTGGGGAACTTGCGCGCGCTCTCTTCCAACAAGGCGTGTACTGGTATCACTGGGTAATCGATGGTAGCAGGTACCCCTTTAGGGTAAAACCTAAGCCATGGTCGCGCAGTTATGTTGAGCATATTATCTGTCGCGCGCGCTCTCTCTGAATACCTTTTCTTTTCTGCGTCACTTCTTTGGAGGATGAGTCCTTTATTTTAACGTTGATCGACACCTTCCTCTAATTGAGTAAGTCGAAGTGGGGAAAACACCAATCAATTCTTATTAGTTAGAAAACTGACTTTAGTGTCAGGTATGCGCAGGGTATACGTTCTCGGGGCTGGCATTACAAAGTACGGGAAATCGCCATTTTCAGCAAGAGAACTTGCTCTTGAGGCCTCAAGGAAAGCCATTCTCAGCGCCCAGCTATCGCCGAGCGAAATTCAGGCTGGTTTTGTCGCAAACGCGTTCTCTCTTTCTGAGAAGCAGGGTCACTTGGGACCGATAGTAATGTCGGGCCTCGGGATTCCCGATGCTCCCGCTTCAACGATCGAGTCTGCATGTGCGAGCGGAGCCTCAGCTGTCCGAGAAGCTTGGATTAACATCGGAGCTGGCATTTACGATTGTATGCTGGTCGTGGGAGTTGAAAAAGTGAGCCAGCTCGATACGATTACGGCGACAACTTACTTCTCCTTCGGATCAGACTATATCTTCGAAGGTGCTTGCGGTGCGTCGTTTCCCGGACTTTACGGAGCTCTTGCACGCGCTCACATGACCAAGTACGGAACCACCGAACTTCAGCTCGCAAACGTAGCCGTCAAAAATCACGAAAATGCTCTCTTGAATCCAAACGCGCATCTGCACAAAAAGATTTCAGTCGAAGATGTACTGCACTCGCCGGTTGTAGCGAGCCCACTCAAATTATTTGACTCCTGCCCCTTCTCAGATGGAGCTGCCGCTGCAGTACTATGTAGCGAAGATTACCTCAGGCTAAAAGGTAGAACTCTTTCAGAGAAGATTCTCATCCGAGGATCAGGTAGAGCTGGGGGGACGGGCGCGCTCCACCAACGAAAAGATCTTACTACGCTCGGCGCGGCAGTTCTCGCTGGCCGCGAGGCCTTCAATCGGGCTGGTCTCTCTTACAAAGATATTGATTTCGCTGAGGTCCACGATTGCTTTACAATTGCAGAGCTAGTAGCCGAGGAAGACCTCGGCTTCTTTCCACGTGGGGATGCTGCAAAGATGACCGAACAGGGAGTAACAAAGATAGGCGGAGACCTGCCAATCAATCCATCCGGTGGACTCAAGGCAAAGGGGCATCCGGTTGGGGCGACAGGTGTGGGCCAGGTCGTTGAGATTTTTGAGCAGCTCAACGGTATAGCTGGCGAAAGGCAAGTGAAGGATTCGAGGATTGGTCTGACGCACAACGTAGGTGCGACCGGTGGAAGCTGCGGCGTTCATATTTTCGAACTGACTTGAAATCTTCTAGAGTGCTCGGAGGGTGTTTTTTGAAATTGGCTGAAAGTGCCAAGGTTGAAGAGAGAGGAGCGCTGACTGAGGGTCAAGTGACAATCAAGAGTTTTCAGGAGGGCATACGCGAAGGAGTCATTAGGGGGTACTTGTGCTCTAAATGCGGCGCAAAGTACGTCGACATACTGGCGTTTTGTCCGGTGTGCCATAGTTCCGACCTGAAGGAGACAGATCTTCGAGGCGAAGGCAAAGTGCTCACTTATACTATACAATTTGTAGCTCCTGAACAGTTCATGAACGAAGTCCCGTATGCTTGGGTGATAGTCGAGCTAGACGAGGGGCCGAAGATCACCGGATGGATCCCATTTGTGCGGAGTCCCTCCGATCTCCCAATCGGGCAAAGGGTGAGACTGAGGAAATCCTACCTCCCCGGCGTCGTATTTGAAAAGATTTAGAATATTAGCGCTGAGTGCTTGATTTTCGCTTTGATGTTTGTAAGAAAGGTAGGCGTAGTGGGGGCTGGCGCTATGGGCAGCCAGATCGCCGAAGTACTGGCCCTAAATGGATACGACGTCTACATTAGGGACATTTCGAAGGCATTCTTGGATAAGGGGATGGCAACAGTAAAGGCCGACCTCGATGCACTCTTAAAGTTCCACAACACGAAAGCTGATCGGGAAATCCAGAGGATCACGGAACAGGATGGCGTGGAACTCTCAGAAGTTCAAAAGAGCGCGATCAGGGCAAGACTGAAACCGTCCTATGATGAGAAAAGGATTTCCGAGATTCTGTTGAGGATGCACCCCACGGAAGAGTTCTCGCCTTTCAAGGAAGTTGACCTTGTAGTCGAGGCAATTGTAGAGGACATGGATGAGAAAAAGAAAGTATTCAAGGAGCTTGACGCCCTAGTTCCGAAAAGTGTCATCCTAGCCTCAAACACTTCAACGCTTTCGATAACCGAGATCGCGTCTGCTACAAGGAGGCGGGGGAAAATCATAGGTACTCACTTCTTCAATCCTCCGATAACGCTTCCGCTTGTCGAAGTTATTCCAGGACTTGAGACGAGCGAAGAAACGATTTCAGACATGCTCGAGTTTGTGTCGGCTCTAAGGAATCACAGATACCCAATGTTGCCAGTCAAGGTGAAAGAAGTTCCAGGCTTCCTAGTTAACAGAATCCTCGGAGCCATGCTTCATGAAGCATACGCACTATATGAAGAAGGAGTAGCGTCGATGAGAGACATAGATCAAGCGATGAAAGCAGGTGCTGGGATGCCCATGGGGCCGTTTGAACTTTCCGATTTGATCGGGATCGACGTGCTATATCACACTGAACAGTCGATAAGGGAAATGGAGGGTGGGTTCCTCTCGCCCAGACCAACCCAGATAATCAGAAAGATGTTCAATGCTGGAAGATACGGTAAGAAGGTCGGGAGGGGATTCTACGAATATTCGCCTTCCTCTTGACATCAACACACTTAAACGGCACGAAGGCTAATCTTTACTTCTCTCTCTGTGGTTTGGTAAGCGGAGAATGAGTAAGAGACTATGCACAAGAGATTGGTGATAATTGGCTCAGGCCCTGCTGGGTATACCGCCGCAATTTATGCGGCACGTGCGAACTTGGAACCGCTTGTCTTGGCTGGTGTTCAATCTGGAGGACAGTTGATGATTACTTCCGACGTTGAAAACTACCCTGGATTTCCTGAAGGAATACAAGGCCCCGAGCTTATGGAAAAGTTCCGAAAGCAGGCAGAACGGTTTGGCGCGACTATAATTGATAGCGATGCAACACGGGTTGATTTTGGAAAAAGGCCATTCGTAATCGAGAGCGGGGAGGAGAGGTACACCGCTGATTCTGTCATTGTTGCCACAGGTGCCTCCGCAAAGTGGCTCGGTCTAGAGTCGGAGTTAATGCGCAGGGGTAAGGGGGTGTCTGCCTGCGCCACATGCGATGCATTCTTCTTCAGGAACAAGGATGTCTTTGTAGTCGGCGGCGGTGATACCGCGATGGAGGAAGCCACTTTTCTGACCAAATTTGCAAACCACGTCACCGTCATACATCGGCGCGACAAACTCCGCGCATCTAAGATAATGCAGGAAAAGGCAAGATCCAACCCGAAGATCTCTTTTATCTGGAATTCAGCTGTCAAGGAGGTATTGGGAGATAATCACGTAGACGCCCTTGAGATTCAGAACGTTGTCGACGGGTCTCTGACACACGTCAAGGCGGACGGCCTCTTCATAGCGATAGGGCACGAACCTCTAACTTCACTTTTCAAAGGGCAGCTAGAGATGGACGCCAAGGGGTACATCAAAGTGCATGATTTCACAAAGACAAACATTGAAGGTGTCTTTGCTGCTGGCGACGTTCAGGATCCGCGATACAGACAAGCTATAACTGCTGCTGGATCGGGTTGCCAGGCCGCGCTCGATGCAGAGAAGTATTTGGAAGAATGTTGCCCGGAGTCAATAAGTGCTTACAAGGTAGTCGAGAAACCAACTTCACAGCAACATTAGCCCCCTCATTCTACGAATAACTGCAGCGAAATTGCTATACCGCCGTTTCTCGGGTCTATTCTAGTGATAATCTCACTTTACATTTTTGAAATCGTAAGTTGAAACCGAGGCACGCGCAGAAGAAGAAGACGACAACCCGCGAGAGCCATGTTTGAAAAAGGGGAATCCAGGGATTATGTAGTGCAGTATTTCTCGCTGATCTCCATCACGAGTTCAGTCCGGTTTTTCTGGAAGCCTACGCACGAAAATGCGCTGATCGGGATCTCTCCCACAGTCCGCACTTCAAATGACAATGCTTAAAATCAATGGAAGGGTCTTCTTTCAAGACCGAAGAAAAACTAACGAGTGTGTCAGTTTTAATTCTTGACAGGCGAGTATGTAAAGACAAAGCAGGAAGAAAGTGCTCTCCTGATTACTCTCGATAATCCTCCGGTGAACGCCCTAAATTTAAAAATGCTGGAGGAATTGCAGGAAGCGGTCACCGTGGCAAACCAGTCCTCGGAGATCAGAGGGATCGTAATCACTGGATCAGGAGCAAATGCGTTTTGCGCGGGTGCCGACCTCAAGATAATGCAAAATGTAGAGCCAGAGGATGCCTCAAAGATTGCCGGGATGGGACAGCGCGCGTTTTCATCCCTTGAAGATTCTCCAAAGCCTGTGATAGCGGCCGTGAATGGTGTCGCAATAGGCGCAGGCAATGAACTTGCGCTCGCCTGTGATCTTAGATTTGTTTCAGACCGGGCGAGATTTGGCAATACTGAGGTAAATCTGGGGCTGATTCCTGCATTTGGTGGAACTCAAAGACTCAGCAGACTGGTTGGGAAAGCGAAATCCAAGGAGCTCATCTTCTCTGGACAAATAATTAGTGCGCAAGAAGCCTATAGGATTGGATTGGTAAACAAAGTGGTACCAGATGGCGAGGAAGTTAGGGCGTCTGTAGATTACATCAGAATGCTCGCAGCAAAGTGCTCGCCACTAGCAGTATCACAGGCAAAGATTGCTATTGACAAGGGGTTGCAAAAGGCTTCTCTCCAGGAAGCTCTTGAATGCGAGGTGGACGCGATCAAAGTACTCTCGCAGAGTGAGGACCTGAAAGAAGGAATACTGGCATTTCTCGAAAAGAGGCCTCCTAGGTTTGCGGGGAAGTAATGAGGGGCACTTACATGCTTCCTTTGGTCTGGAATGCACTCTCAAGTAATACTCTGATTGATACCGAGGCCGACGAAAAGAAAACTTGAGGCCTGACCCTTACAGCGGCCGGTCAAAACGCCAAAGAATGTACGATTATAGACTTGCCGAGGAATATGAACTACTTCGCTCTGCACTCTGCGAATTTCTGCAGTGCGAAATTGCCGGTAGTGCGGAGTACTATGACAAGGCGGAGCAGTTTCCGGAAGAAAACATTGCAAAGTTCGCAAAGCGCGGGTACCTTGGGATTCCGATCCCAGAAAAGTACGAAGGTGCGGAACTTGGAGAGCTGGGCTACGGTGTTGCAATCCAAGAGATAAGCAAGGTCTGTTCAGCGCACGGAACAATTATCGGAGCGCACACGGGGCTCTGTGAGGTTCCGATATACCTCTTTGGAAACACTGATCAAAGATCTCAATACTTGCCAGATCTGGCATCTGGCAGGAAGCTGGGCGCTTTCTGCCTGACCGAACCCGGCGCAGGAAGTGATGCTGCAAATATACGGACAACGGCGACTAGGGATGGCGATAACTACATTCTCAACGGTACAAAACAATTCATCACGAACGGAGACAGGGCAGATACCATAGTTGTCTTCGCAGCAAACGATCTCTCACTCGGCGCATTCGGTGGGATAACCGCGTTCATCGTTGAGCGAAAGAAATTTGGTGGAATAACGACCTCGAAGGTTGAGAAGAAGATGGGAATCAGGGCATCCTCCACGGCTCAGGTTGTCTTTGAGGATTGCCACGTACCGAAGGAGAATGTACTTGGCAAGTTCGGGCTTGGCTTCCTTGTCGCGCTGACTGCCCTTGATGGTGGAAGGGCTTCACTCTCAGCGGGCGCTGTTGGAGGAGCTGAGATGGCCCTTGAATTCATGGTTGACTGGGTAGAGCAGAAGGAAGAACTGGCTAGGGATGAAGCCGTTCAGCGAATGATAGCAGATACTGTGATTGATGCACACACTGCGAGGCTAACGAGTTATCAATCGCTTGCAGAGGTCGATTCATATTTCTCTAGGCTTGCAAACGGTGTGAAGATTCCGAGAGAGGAGAGAGAGGCAATTTCTAGGCACACCGCGATAGCAAAAGCGTACTGTTCCGAGGTCGCAAGTCGAAGCCTCGAAAGAGCACTACAAGTGCTCGGAATGCACGGATATACCGAGGGTTTGGGGCTGGAGAGGGGGTATCGCGATTCGTTCATCTCTGAAATCTACGAAGGCACAAACGATATTCAACGATTAATCATCGCTCGGGACATTCTTGGGCTGACATAGAGTGGGTTTTTGCACACAAAATGTGCTGATCTTCAAATGGCATCACCTGGCCGCCCGCGAGTGCTTGTCTATGTGCAGGCGCTACCGACTTCAGTTGAGGTCGATCTATCTGGGAGAAATTCTGAGCCCAATTTTGAAAGATGCTTCAAGAATTCAGATTTTGTCATGGCACACTCGAGCAAGTTAGCTATTTCCAAGGCGCTGGAGTTAAGCGGAGCAGAAGTTGTTGCAGTAGGCTTCACTCCAATCCTTCGCGAGGCCCTAGTTCAGGGAGCATCGAGTGCAATACCCGTTCCGCTTTGCTCCGATCCTATAGATCAGTCGGCATCATTTCCACAAGAGGCTCAGAGTCAAATACTAATTGGCGAATGCTTGGATGGTTTCTTCACAGGAGCGAGTTTTGCCGGCGTTCTCGCCCTGAGACTCGGATTTTCGCTTGAGGTGTGGGACGGTGATAGCTTGGCGGAGCACAGGCCTAGCAATGTCACGCTGGTCAAAGACAATTGTGGAAGGCCAAAAATGCCTGACATTCGACGTATCAGAATGGCTGTAAGCCATTCTTTCACTTCGCAAGGGATTAGTGGTAAGTTCAGAGTGTCAAAGAAGGAGCAACGTGACGAGCGAAAAAGAAGTAGCGAGGTATTGATCGGAAATCTTGAGGAACAGTCGGTGGCACTTCGAAAGCGCCTGAGGAGAGCTCTTGGGGCAGTCTGAAAGGACAATTCGATAAGCTTACGAGGGAGATGACATCATCCTGATAGCAGTTCTTGCAGAGTCTGAAGGGGAGAAACTCTTAGGCAAAGCTCGGGAGCTCGCTGATTATCAGGGATATCATGTTCTGGCCTTTTGCTCCGAGAATGAGGAGTCGGAGAAGGCGAAGAGGTGCGTTTCTCTTGGCGCCGACGAGGTTCGCGTATTCGACTTCGGCGCCGATTGTTCTCGTTGGGTTCAGGCTATATCGGAGGCAATCCAGACCGAGCCAACGCTACGGATGGTCATGTTCCCTTCGTCCTTGATCGGTAACTTCATCCTGGGAGCTGTCTACGCTTCGACACCATCCAAGATTGGATCTGTAATGGATCGCGCTGATTACGTCGGCGAGAGCACTGCTGGGAAGACGATCCCCTCATGCGGTGCGGATGTCGACTCTCTTCCCGCGGAAAGGAAGGTCTGCCTCTGGTCAGTCAAGCTTTCCTCGATCGTGGAGCCTTTCCAGGACTCTATGAGAAAAGGCAAAATCGTGCGCGTATCAAGCCCTCTCCCAGGAAAAGTTCAGAGGGGGGCAGCGAAGCAATGGCGCCTCAAAGAAAATTGGAGAACGTCCCGAGAATCTGCTTCCCAACTAGTGATACTGCTTGGCAGCGAAGAACACCCAACGCTAGACCAAAAGGAGCGACTAAACCCAAAACTGATTAATGATCTTGCAACCAAACTCGACGCTTTGATTCTGCAAGAAGCCGATTCCGCCGGTCGCGTGATTTACGGCCCTTGCCTTGCAATAGGAGTGGCATCGCAGATTCGAGGATTGCCCTATTTCCAGGGCGATCTAATTTCGGTCTGCTCGGACCGGTCGGCACCGATCGTAAAGATCTCGGATCTTGCGATCATATCATCGGAGATCAATCGATTGCTCGAAACGCTGCTTGATTAGGAATAATCATAGAACCCCTTTCCTGTCTTTCTTCCAAGGTAGCCAGCTCTTACCATCTTGCGAAGCAACGGACTTGCCCTGTACTTCGGGTCTTGATATTCCCTGTATAGAACCTCCATGACATCGAGTAGGACGTCCAGGCCCACAAAGTCTGCTAGTTCAAGGGGGCCCATCGGATGGTTCATTCCAAGTTTCATCACGGTGTCGATATCTTCTTTCGATGCAATTCCTTCCTCTAGGGCAAAGATAGCTTCGTTTATCATCGGACACAGCACTCTGTTTGAGATAAAGCCAGGAGAGTCAGTGACGACAACTGGGGTCTTTCCCAGTTTCAGCCCGACGGACCGAATCGCCTCGATTGTCATTTCCGAGGTCTGTATTGCGCGAACGATTTCGATTAGCTTCATTACCGGTACGGGATTGAAGAAGTGCATTCCCGCGACACGTCTGGAATTTGACACCAAACCAGCGAGCTGGGTGACCGGAATTGAAGAAGTATTCGTAGCTAGGATTGCATCTGCTGAGCATATCTTGCCAAGCTTTTTGAAAATGTCGCTCTTGATCTCTATCTTTTCGAGGGCCGCTTCGACCACGAGCTCCCGATCAGAAAAACCAGAAAGGTCGGGACATGGAGCGACCCTTGAGAGGGTTTCGTCTCTTTGTGCTTCTGAAAGCCTCCCTTTCGAAACGGAGCGATCAAGGTTGTTTTTGATTCTCTTTATACCGCCATTTATGAAATCCAGGCTAACGTCATTCATTTTCACGTTGAAACCAGACTGAGCAAAGACCTGAGCTATGCCATGACCCATCGTGCCAGCCCCTATCACTCCGACTTTGCTTATACTCTCAAGATTTGCACCCTTATTCGAAGTCCCTGCCGTCATGGTCATTGAAATCCTCCTTCATTCCTCCTCTTTCTTGCTACGCTCCACTATACTTATCTTGATGAGAAAAGAATCTCCTGCTTTGAAATAGGTTTTTGCATAATGCGGTGGATCGTCGAGAAGGAAGCCTTGACTCCTTTACTCGCTGTTATTGAAATCAATGTCTATACAAGCGACGCTTTTGAATTACAATTAAGTGACGCAAATCAATGCTCTTCTTGATAGGCCTAGGTCTTGAGCAATCTCCATCGACATTGGCAATGCAAGAAATGAAATCCTGCAACCGTGTTTTTTACGAAACATACACTTCTCCGATCATAAATGAGCCAGCCACAGTGGAACTATCCGTTCTTTTGGGCGACAGGTTTGAGAAGGTCAGTAGAGAATTCGTAGAGGACGGGCGGAAGATAATCGAACTTGCAAAGTCAGGCAAGGTGGCTCTTGTCTGTTCTGGAGACCCACTCGTGGCAACCACTCACCAAGAACTACGGACAAGGACCCTCGAAGCGGGAATCGAGACTAGGGTGATTCACGGGAGTTCGATACTGTGTGCGATTTCGGGCGAGTTTGGGCTCCATTCATACAGTTTTGGGAGATGTGTAACACTAACTGATGAACCGATGCAGCATACCGCCTACAACACGATTTTTCAAAACATGTTGCTGGGTCTACATACTGCGATATTGTTACAGTGGGATCAGTCCAGAGATTTCTTCCTTTCTCCAAGTCAAGCTACCAAGTTGCTTTGTGACGCGGAAAATGACCTCAAGTACAATTTGATAAGACCGGAGACAAGAATTCTGGTGGGGTCAAGACTCGGAACTTCAAAGCCAAGCTTGAAAGCCACGACCGTTGAATCTCTCTCCACTGAGGATTTTGGGAGCCCGCCACATGTTCTCGTCATTCCCGGCAAATTGCATTTCACCGAAAGGGAGGCGCTTGCCGTGATTACGCACAGAAGTCCAGACTGGCTTACCGATAACTCGGATGGCATTCCAAAGTTATCTCGAAAGATGGTTGAAAAGTATTCGCAAAAAACGTTGGCCGCTCTTTCTCGAGCTAGACGAGCAGTCGAATTGCTACCCACGGGTGAAGAAGGCACTACGATCCGGAAGAGTCGTGCTCGGTTTGCTGACGTCTTTGAAAACGTGGAATGCTATACACGAGACGCGGTAAGATTCCTCAACGAGGGCCGAGAGGAACTAGCTGTGCTGAGCATTGGATATGCGGAAGGACTTCTTGACTCACTCAGATTTGCCGGGCTCCTCGAATTCGAGTGGTGATACGCGCCCTAAAAGAGTAGCGTTACAATCAAGAGGGCAGCAAGTCCTGAGAGGATAGGTATCGGCAGGCCCGGAGCAACATCCTTATTCCTGAAGGCATAAAACGAGACCAAGAGGCCGGCGTCAACTGCGACCAAGACGACCACGAATGCAAACATATTCTTGATAATCAGAGCGACCGCTGGAACCATGGAGTAGAAGGCAATGTCTGCCATGCCGATCTCAATCTTATCAATGTTCACCGTGAGGAGCCCAAAGTCAGGCCATCCGCCGGATTCTCGGCGCTTCGTTCTGCACTTGTTTTGTGCCTCATCGCCATCCGCTTGGGATATCCCCTGCATCTGAGAATCCGTCTTGTCGCTTCTCGACTTTCCGGCAGGATTTTCTTCATCTCGGGATTTTCCAACCTGCCTCACGAGCCGGCCTAGCCTCCCAAAGTAGATGGCATAGATATCAAAGAATGAGTAAACCGCGGGTACAATCCAGTTAAGCGGTGTCTGCAAAAGTACCGGAAACGAGCTTCCGAGTTCCAAGGCAAGAACCAGCGCAAGCGCGTTTACAAGCCACGGTCGCCTACCGAAAGCAGCGAGGATGGTGGCAAGCGAAGCAACTGCGGCGGCTATAAAGGGGAGGGCTGAGTAGAGGCCCGTGATGAAGGATACGTACAACTCTGTGACGTTAAAAATCAGAAAAACCGAAACTATGATTGAAAACAGTTTCATCCTCTTCTTCCTATACAAATATGCTAGCAAGGATATGACAACAATATTTGCACCAACAAAGAGTGCCGCGAGCAGAAAAGATGCGTCGAGCCCGTTACCTGCTGGATTCTGAAACTGAGGCGTGGACTGTGGAACCGAGACGCTTTCGTTCAATGAATGCGGAATAACGATTACAGCGCCGGTAGAATTTGATTGCCCGGTGGAGGGAGGGTTTACGGCCGCGACTCCTGTTGAGACTCGAAGCAACGTTACCATCGAGATGATTTGGAAGGCTATAGTCACTCCGAGAAGCAGAAGCTCGCTCCTCTCTATCAGACGCGGCAACTTGAAACAGGCGCCTCTTTCTTTCCTTTTGTTTCGAAAGCAGAATGTGTGAATCGGATGAGCGGAAATCTGTCCAAAAGGAGAATTGTGGGCTCTCTAGTCCGTGCCCGAGAGACCTATCGCCCTCCGTTCCTCTTTGAACGTTGCGCTTCTTATTTCACTGTACAGGGAACCCAGATAGAAAAGGCAGAAAATCGAAAACAGGACCGCACTTATCGCCATCGCGTCATACCTTAAAGTCCCAGCAAGACCTGTCGTTAGGTTGAGGCTGAGGTTCTGGTAGTATGTGGAGAGCGGCTCGAAGAATCTAACGAGAAGAGTGTTGTTTGCAATGAGGAACGCTAGAGCAACGATCCAAATTAAATGAAACAATCTCCTTCTGGTCTTGGTGGGAGTAACGTAGTAATCTATCAATCCAAATCCGATAAAGTAAATTGCATACTGCTCATTGACTACCGTCTTTGTCAGAAAGAAGATCAGTGTTATGAACTGAACGGACAAGAAGAGATATCTTTGCTGTTGTGAAGTGTCTGCGGATTTGGCTCGAACCGCTTTGCTGCAAAAATACGTTGCGTAGAGCACCGCGGGTATCCAGGCATAGCTCAGGATTTTGACCAGTGCTGACACACTGGGACTGAACGAATTTCCAAAAACATTGTACAAAAATAGCAAGATCCAGTAATTAAGACTGGTGCCCCTTTTCTGTGCGACGTCCGCGCCCACTCCAATCAGAGACCTTACATTCCAGCTGTTGAATGCGAGATACGGAGCGAGACAGAGTATAACAGAGACGCCCACCGCGATGATCAGATATTGGACGACTTTTTTGGCCGAACTCTGGGAAAAAGCGAGCACTGGGATGTAGATGAGCGGAATCACTTTGAGGATGAAACCCAGTGATGAGAGGAGCGCGCTCCTCCTCGTTTCACGAGATAACAAAACGGAAGTCAGCAAAATAATCAAGATGATTTGATCAAACATCCCCCACATTGACGAAATTATCACAGTAAACGGACAAAGCAACCAAAAGCCGAAAGCCCTAATTGCGGATGTCTTGCCCCTGTATGAGTTTACGATCCAAAGGAGGAGGAAAGCGCAGATTACGTCCGCAATAATCATGGGTTGCTTCAATAGAAAGTAGTAAACGAAACGGTTACTCGAGCCAGTTACGGTGAAAATGTGGTAGAGACCCGCTTGGAAGAAAGCCCACGTTGGAGGATAGCCAATCCAGGTCATATCTCCCGCTCCGGGCATGCTTAGGCCGGCAATGGGGGAGGTCACGGTGTAAGGATCGGTTCCACGTGATACGTAATAGCCAAGCCGGAGCCACAGTTCAAAGTCAAAGGGGTGCCCGGTAAATGGCGCAAAAACTTCTCGTATTGCCAGTCCTAGCAACGAGAGAGCCAGGATATTTCGGGTGAACTTATCCAAAGTAAATCGCTTTCACCGGGAGGATTCGAAATGGTCTTGTTGCCTTGAATTTCAAACATAAAAAGGGAACTTTCAGACTATCGGGAGCAGTCAATCAGTGACAAAGAAAGCGCGGGCACAGGGTTGGCCTTTGCTCGCACAAACCTTTTCTACTACCGTGATAGAAGTAACCAACCAGGCCGGGCGAAGAAATTATTTCAATTCATGGGCCCAGCATAGCAATTCCAAGATAACGCATCAGACAATGAAAGAGGAGAAAGCCAAATCAAGATATGGAAGCAATAGGAGAGCTAGAGTCACAGGTTCTCGAGGTCCTCAAGGACAAAGGGTCAGCGACTGCGAGTGAAGTTCTCGAAGTCCTTCAAAATGACCGTGATATTGCATACACTACAGTGAGTACCACGTTAGATAGACTTCACAAAAAGAAGCTCGTGGAGCGCAAGGCGCTTGTAGGGCCAGGAGGAACGAAATATCAGTTCAGGCTCGGGAAGGATGAAAGGAGAAAGGCAAAGATCGTCGAGGCGACGATTGATAGACTGACTAGCGCGTTCGGTGAAACAGCTTACTCTGCCATTTATAGAAAATTGGACTCATTGCCCGATGACGAGCTCCAGAACCTAAAGCGACAGGTTGATCGGGCGAGAAAGAAGAGGGGGAATAGCTAGCAACCGGGAAGAGGAGAAAATGAGCGCCCCAGACGTGTCAATGTACTTTGACTTCTTTCGTGATTACTATGGGACGTTCTATATCCTCATCGCACTCGGAATCATGGCTGTGATGTTGGGTGCATTGTACGCCGTTTTTCATTTGAGCCATAACTCGAGGATTCGTACCCTTTCACTCGTCGCGATGATGGCGACTTCGGCGTCACTTTGGACTTTCGTTCTTTTCAGTTTCGCTTTTTGTACATTATTGATTCTGGAATACCTAAAGGCTCCGGTGGAAGCGATAAATCTCGCGGCCCAGTTTTCCCTAGTTTTTTGTTTGATAGTCGTCCCGATGTCGGTCTTGTTTCTTAGGAACAGGGCTGCTAAGATTCTCTTCCTTGCGTTGTTGCCTTCGTTTGATTTTCTCAGTCATTCAGCACCTGCAAAGCAAGGAAACTCGAGCAGTATTGGAGCTAGGGTCTCGACAGCGTTTGCTGGGGCCTCGGTGAAAGCATCGAGCAATCCACTCCGATCTAAGATTGAGCTTGGAGTTGTTTCTGGCCACATCCTGCCCTCATCAGCTGCCGTCGATTGGAGGGGAAGGAAAATCGTCGCCGTATCCAGAGAGGTAGTGGATTTGCTTGATGATCAAGAACTTGAGAGCGTGCTTGCCCACGAGCTCGGACATATTGAAAACCGCGACTCGCTTTTCAAGACATTAGCCACCGCATTGAAGATGGCTTTCTTCTTTGACCCGATAGCGCACCTGCTTGAAGCCGCGATATACAGAGAAAGGGAGTTTGACGCAGACGAGTATTCTGCTAGAGCAACTCGAAATCCTTCGTCTCTTGCCTCTGCGCTCATTAAGATCTACGAAAATATGGCTCGATCTCCATTATCGAAGCAACTGACTTTCCGCGAAGGCTCGGCCTTTCAAGGTGGTGGCCCTGTCTCTCTACTTTCGGTCTCGATTGGAACACGTCGGTTTCTTGCAAAGGAACCTCCCTTGAGTCTGAGGATACGGAGGCTGTTGGAAATCGAGAAGACGTTGTCTTAGCAAGAATTCGTGTCAGGTGCACGCCTTCCCATAACTTTGTACGTCTGACTAGAGTTCGCAACAACGCTTATTACTACGACAGCAATAGTAGTAAGAATGCAGGGCGCAGAAACCAAAGGAACTTAGAATGGCAGGTGTAGGATTTTCAGCCTCAAGAGCTCAAAAGCCATGGCAATGCAGCTGAATCAAGGTTCTCTAACAAAGCATTACGGACGGGAAATTTCACCTGTTTCAATCTCAAAGAATCGTGTTTGGAAGGCAAAGAAAAAGTAAAATCATCCGAACACTTGGTATCTGCGAGACCAAAGAGAGATACTCGCATTTGAAGTCTCTAGAAGTAATTTCATGTCTGTGATTCAGCCGACCTGACAGAACGGAGAAAGAGTGTGATCTAGCCTCATGCAATCCCTTTTGAAACAGGGAAGCGACATTGTCGATTTTACAGTCGGGATATGTGCCAATGGCGAGGCTCGCAATCTCCTCGCCCTTCTGGAGGGGATCAGATCCGAGTGGACACCGGATTCCATGAGACTCGCGAGAATAGTTCTCGTAGCCAGCGATTGCGACCCGGATGTCCTGCTTTGCATCAAGCAGCGAGCACAAAATGATTCACGCATTTTCGTCCTCGAAGAATCGCAGAGGCACGGAAAGGCAGACGCCGTCAACAAGATAATCCGCAATTCACTGGGCAGTTACGTAGTTTTCATCAATTCCGACGCCATGCCAAGGCGAGGATCGATACAAAGACTAGTCTCTGCAATGGAATCAAATCAGAGAGCTGGGGTTATCTCGGCGTGTCCGTACTTTGAGGTTAGGGACAGCCCGCTGTCGCAGGTAGAGGCGCTTATGTGGAATATTCACAATCAATCTTCGCTTCTTCTCAACCATATGCAGATCAGCAACCACAGCAGCGACGAAATGATGGTTGTGCGCAGGGTTTCGTTGGAGGAGCTGCCCTCGGGACTTGTAAACGACGGTGCCTATCTCGCGGGTTGTGCGAAAGCAAGGGGGTACTTGGTCAACTTTTGCGAGGATGCAAGGGTCAGGATAGATGTTCCGTCAAGTTTCCTTGGACTGATCCAGCAGAGGCGAAGAATAATCTACGGTCATTTCCAGATAAGGAAATTGATTGGAGAGGCGCCCAGGACGGTCGAAGCGCTGATGTTTTCTTCGCCCGGGCTTGCACTGTCCATCGTGTTGCGGGCACTACGTAAATCCCCGCGGCTTGCGCTGTTTCTTCCGCTTGCCATCTTGTCCGAGGGCATCTCGACAATGCTCGCTGCAGCCGATGCTCTAAGAAAGCAAAACAAGCATGGTGTTTGGCGCAGATATGGAAGGAACTGAGTGGGCGCAAGGGCGCCTCGCCGAAGGTGACGGGCCGATGACTCCCTTCAGTATCAGCCGAGAAAAAGCCACTGAGATTGCCCTTTTCTGCAAAGTGGCAAAGGCAAACGAGTCTGCACTCTCACTGAAGGAAATAATCCAACTTACGTCGCTTGATTTGTCAGAGGAGGGTCTTGCCCGAGCGTGGCACTCGGCCCCGGCTCTTTCGAAGTACGAAATCGGAGATTATGGAGTGGTCTACGAGAAGGAAGAGTGCCAGGCAGAGCGGCAGGCGTCATCAGTTGAGCAGAACGAAAGGAAGCAAAGGGCGAATGCGAACATAGAGTACGCTCGAAAATTCGCAGAGTTAATCGGGGGTATTCACAATAGGAAAGCGCAGGTCATCTCGATAAGCGGGTCGACTTCATACTTTTCTGTCTCGAGGCAGGACGACCTGGACATCTTCTGCATCGCGCGTCGCGGAAGTATGTGGTCCATCTTGTGCAAGTCGCTTCTCTTAGCCAGAGCGCTCAAGGTCTCAGACGACAAGAGCCCACAGCTATGCCTTAGCTACATCATGGACGAAGAATATGCTCTGAGGGAATTCACCAGACCACAAGACGGCCTCTTTGCACGCGATGCGATATCTACACTCGTGATCCACGGAGCTGACTTTTACAATTCGCTGCTCGCCAAGAGTGATTGGATGCGGGCCTATTTTCCAGCAATGTATGCGGCTAAAATTGGAGGCGGAGACCGCGATACCCAGGAATTTCAATCCCGGCATAGCCAAGATCTCGTAACTCCAGCAAGAGTGCGACCGAGAGAGCGTATTCTGAATCTCTTTCTCTATGCGACTGCGGGGACTTACATCAGGATGAAATCCTACCTTCTGAATCGAAGGTTTGCAAAGAAGAGGCAGAAATCGAGGGCCTTCCGTCTGAGGATTGGCCCCGATCGATGCATCTACGAATCTCTGAATTATCTCGAGCTGAGGAAAATGTACTCGAAACTCGAGAAGAGAGTTACGTCGTGAGAGTGACCACACAAAATATCCGACGACTCGAGAAATGACGAATTTGATAGGCCACATGATATTGACGAGTACGTTTACCAAGTGGGCTATGGAAGAAAGAGTGGTCGGAGACACGTCGTCAAGCTCAGGTTCGTTGAGCTTGGTCCGACGTCGATCTGTGTGCTCAGCATGACGAGTGAGCCTGAACTTCCAAATTGGCTGAGGAACCTTCTTTTTTCAAGAAATCGTGAGGCTCCCGTCAATGGTCAACATGATATTTCTCACTCGCCTCTGGTCGCGTCCAAGAATATTTTTGGGAAGATTACACGAGTGAATATTCTAGTTGATCAGCTTGAGGCAAGCAAGGTACTCGCCAAGTTCTTTCAAAAATACCGCACACACAGCTTTGCACTTCACATGAAAAGATATTACGCAAACTCCCGCCCCATAGTCATAGAATTTTCTCATCTTCCGAGAAATGATGAATTGATCCGGGAGCTAGAATTTGACTTTCAAGCCTCAAAGTATACTGAGACAATACTGAACAACGAAATCTCGAGGTGGCAGAGGGGGGTCACAGTGAGCTCGCTTCTGAGGATTTTTGCTTCGGGCGAAACCGTCCTCGAGATCGGGTGCGGTACAGGCGTTGAAACGCTCGAGCTTTCAAAGCGCGGGATTAACGTCGTCGCGGTCGATATTTCATCATCGATGCTCGAACACCTGCACAGACGAGCTGCAGAGTTAGGCGTCAAGGGAGTGAAGACAAGAAGGCTATCCAGTTCAGAGATCGCTGACCTGAAGAGCGACAAGTATGCCTTTCCAGTCGGAGGGTTTGACGGGGCTTTCTCACACTTTGGCGCGATGAACCTCGAAAGCAATCCGGAAGAGTTCTCCGAGAACCTAGCAACCATTTTGAAACCCGGCGCGCTGGTCTCATTTGCGCTGTGGAACAGGTATTGCCTATCCGAGTTGCCATTGAGAGCTCTCAAACTCGAAATGTCTCAAGTAGCGCAGAGATTCGGCGGCCTTGTCAGAGCCGGAGAACATACAAAGTATTCGTTGGACACGCTCACGTATACCCCGAGGGAATTTGCGTCACACTTTTCGCGTTTCTTCGACCTTGTCTCCTACTATGCGCTTCCCGCTCTCCTGATTCCGCCATCTGAGTACGCGCCGAGGCTAGGAGGATTGTTGAAACTCGCTAGAATTGACCAATACCTAGGCCACCTGCCTGTACTCAGGGACTTGGGAGACAACTTTGTAATGACACTCAAGCTGCGAAAGCAGGCAGACGCCCACACGTGCCATAGCCGCACCTAGAAGTGGTGGTTTGATGAAATCAGAATTCCAACTGCTATCATGCCCTATTTCTTCTTGGATAGAAAAGCAAAAGCAGATTGACCGGATCGCTCTGGCGCTCGCCAAAATCTAACAAAAGGAGCGTTCAAGGGCCGCAATTCTTGGATTACTAACTTTTCCCGATTTTTGGTCTCTGAAATTCTGTCTCACAATTCTCGTCACTTAAATAAAATTGAGAAATGAGATAATTCAGCACGCAAGAATTGCAGAACCACACCAAAAACAACATAATTGCATCGGCAGTCGATATCGCGAGCATCCTCTTCGCGTACAGACTCGGCCTGGCAGAACTGGGCATAGGAGCCGGACTTGCATACGGAATGTTCGACGCCTGGCTCGTAGTTTGGCAGAGGGAAAGAATAGCTGAGGGAATGCGGAGAATCGAAGAAGTAGTCAGGCGAAGAAAAGGGGTGTTTCGCAGAAAAGACATACTCCCCTGGGCCGCAAACAACTAAGCACACACCCATCAATTTCTCTCCCATCTACTGGTTTCATACTCGGTGACTCAAAAATAAGGTGAGATTTTTCGCTCGGGAGAGTCCCAGTTCATGTTCTCTGCTAACCCTTCTGGTGAAGTAGAGCAGGAGCACTGCCATCTGCCCAATTCCCATGAGATTTTGGCTCCCACTTTCAACAATAGTGCGGGACAAGGGCGAAGGAGGAGCAGACCAGTCAGGGTTGCCTTACTTTACTTTGCTTCGAAAGCGGAAGGCAGTGAGATCGATACTCTGCTAGAGGAGCGCTTTGCTATACTGGGCATCGACGCAATCGCAATCCATCCGGGTGTAAGAGATTTTGATTTCGGATTCGGCCAAAAAGGCAACTACGACGTAGTGGGGATAACCGGATCGCCGAGTCTTCCAGATCTTGCCAGTGCAATTTCATCTTTTGAATCCGAAAGCGAACCGGAAAGATGCACGACGCTCACCTTCCTTCCAGAGAGTACAAGTGCCAAGATTGCGGAGTCCTTCCTTCGGTACGTTGATTCGGTCGTCCTTTGCGAAACCGCCGCTGGTGCGGCGTCGGACTGTTCGCCTGATCTTGCAACGTTGCGGGTATTGGACGTCGTCTACAGGTTCTTTGAGAGCCTCATAGTTCCAAGCCTTCTCAACATCGACATCTCGGACGTGAGAAACATCTCCAAGGGAATCGGGTTTTCCTTCTACCTTGCTTTGGATGATCCAAACGCAATGATTTCAAAGCTCCCACCCTCCTGCGCTTTCGCAAAGTCGGCGCTGCTCCATTTTTCATGCAAGGAAGACGTGACCCTTAGCGAGGTGTACCGGGTTTCCCGGGCTATAGCTAGCAGGCCGAGCATGAACGCGGAGCGCACGGACGAAACCCAGCTTTCGCATAGCAACGCGAAAAAGTTCTTTCGAAAGATGAACGTCAAGCTTGGCCTTAGAATAGAAGGCGGAGAGGACGCTGAAGAGGAACAGAGCATTAGGGCGGAAAGCGATAGGCGGATGAACCTCACGGCGATCCTGTTTGGAATATAACGCCCTAATTGTGAGCTCTACTAGCCTGTTTTATGCGCTAGGCTCCTATTACACGGAAGGGCGCCTAAGAAAATCCGAGTGCGTCCTAGCGCCTAGTCATGTCTATGAGCGCGTAGATACTTACGCCCAGGAACAAGAAGAAGATCGACAGGACCATCTGCCAGCCGATCGCAAGTTGGAACGGGGTATCTGGACCTATGAAAAAGAAGGCAACCCACTCTGCGAGGCTTGCTAGGAATACGAGAAGAAACAGACCGAATAAGACCTTCCCCACGCCAACTAAGCTGACCATTTTCTACTCTGGCTACACTCTCCCCTGTCTCCGTGTGTGTCCGTTTTCACTAAGCCACTTGTAAAAAATCGGTAATAAATAAGAATATGGTGGGACCCCTGTCCGGTACTGTTTTCTGCTCTTAAACCCTTGACGGCGGCACTCAGGTTCCTTCTTCTCGTAACGAAAACTGGGGTGGTGAGACAAAGGTTTGCGCTCCCCTTTATCCGAATTCTAGATCCTGTTAGCTTGGTCATGAGCACCAGGTGTTGTAGATGTGTCAACTTTGAAGCAAGCGGGGCGGGCTTGCTTGGTTCAAAGAGCTGTGAATGAACTCCTGGCCTTCCTCAGCGGTGGCATTGAAGTGATTCTCCCAGTGTCAAATGTTGCGATGAGCTTGACTTCAGAAGGCTGATTGTCTGTTTGCACGAATGTGACTTTCTGTTACGTGGTTGTACTTGTTCCCTTGTACGCGATCTGAGTTTTGCCCGTTTGCGACTTCTAATCTATGCTCCGATTGGTGGCATTCTCCTCCGTTTCCCTCTTTAAATACAATGATAGCACCGTTCCGTACCTCCTCTAGGGGGGTACGCCATCAAAAACTCGACAATTGTCGAGAACTCCAAAAGATGCTTTGGGTGGGAATTCCTCCTCCAAATTATGGAAACATCCGAACACACCCATTGCCAAGGTTCGCCCTAAAGCTATGGGACTTACTGTAATATTACAGTAACGCTTATTGCCCGCCTGGACGCGTGTACTCTTTCCACTTCGAATCACAAGCGCGTGCGAATGCAGGAGTCGAATAGAAAATGAGTGCGATGAATTTGAGCAGGAAGGGTGAGCAGAGAGGGCTCCCCGAAAAGTTGGATGCCCGCAAGATGCGGGCGTGGGAGATTCTCTCTTCAAAGCGCTGCGACATACGCAGGTTCAGGAAGGACGAGGAGGACAGCTACCTGGTGAAGTCCCAGTCAACAACCGGATACTACGAAGTGCGCAAACTGAAAGATTCAACATGGGTCTGCGAGTGTCCCGACTATAAGAACAGGAGGATACCGTGCAAGCACATCTACGCTGTGCGGTTCAAGCTCGAGCGCAACTAGGGAAAATTCGCTATCCTAGCCTAGCGGGAGTCGGGTCGGCCGAAAGCCCAACGCCTCGAGATTTATCTCTGAGATTACGGTTACCTGCCCTTCCTTTACTTTCGCTCTTTGGATCTTCTGATTTGCGGTTTTTGGCAGGGCTTCGACTATCCTAATCGTCCTTGGCATCATGTAGAACGGCAGCTCGCGATCAAGCCACTGCACGAAGGACTTTGGATCACCGAGTGCGCCTTTCTCCTTGAGGACGAGGTACAATACTACATCCTCCTCTCCGAGCTCGGATTTTTCACCGACGGCGCAGCACTCTAGGACAAGCGGGTGGGTCGAAACGGACCGCTCGATGTCCGAGGGCGCGATATTTTCGCCCCTCCTCCTGATGATGTCTTTCATCCTCTCGATAAAGTAGAAGAAGCCGTCTTCGTCCACGTATCCGACGTCGCCGGTGTGAAGCCATGTACTTCTTGACGCGTTAATGCTTCCAGCCTCCAACTCGCCGTTGTGGTATCCTATCATCATGGTGCCGACTATCTTCGGCCTGAGGCAAATCTCTCCGATTTTCCTTGGAGTCGGCTTTTCGGTTCCTTCGTACTCTATCTTGGCGTCTACGCTTGGAAGCGGCTTTCCTATGGACCCAACCCTATAATCGTCGAACTTGTTGAAGATCGCTATGCCGCATGTCTCCGTCATTCCAAATCCCTCAAGGAGCTTCACCTTGAACGACTCTTCAAACTCGCGCCAGATGCTCGCGGAGGCGCCGCCGCAGAGGATGCGCTCCAGTTCTGACTTGACATAGCTCTCCTTCCTCTTGAGGAGGGAGTTGAGCATCGTCATGAGGAGAAATGAAAACCTGGAGCCGGTCTTTCTTGCTATTTTCCAAAACCTACTCGCGTGGAACCACTCCTCGATTACAACGGTGCCCCCGTTCAGGAAGGCAGGGAGCGTGGTCATTACCTGCCCCGAGGTGTGAAACATCGGGAGAGCGTTGAGGAAGATGTCTCCTGCGTCGGGCTTTGCGTCGAGCAGCGCGGTTACCTCAGACGCCCTGTTCAGGTAGGCCCTGTGGGTGAGGACGACACCCTTCGGGCTCCCGGTTGTTCCGGACGTGTAGAGAATTGAGGCCGGCTGCAAGTCCGCTTGTGAGTCTTTTGCTTCCCCAATGCTGGGCGCTGACCAAAGTTCAGACGTGAACTCGTCAAAGTTTCGAAGCTCAGACATTTCTCTTCGCACTATGCCTCGAGGAATAGGAATGGAATCTTCCGGTTCGCTGATTCTCTCCCTTCGGGCGACTACGATCGCATGGACGTTGCGAGGCATCTTCACATTAGCCAGGTTTTGCGCAAGCCTTTCCTCAACGCACAGGACGGAGACGCCGCTGTCTTCGAGCTGGAATGCGAGCATCTCTCCCTTGAGCGCAAAGTTGAACGGTACGAATACCGCTCCGATGACGGACGAGGCAAACCACGCTTCCAAGAACTCCGTGCCGTTTGGAAGGATTACCCCGATCCTGTCTCCGGTCTTTGCTCCAAGAGACGCAAAACCCGAAGCGATTCTGAGGGACCTTGTAGCTAGCTCAGAGTAGCCTACGGAAGTTAGAGGCCCTTCGATGTTTAGGGGATCAGTGAGGATGACGGCCGGGCGAGGATTCTTTGCATAGACGTTCTTGGCGATGAGGTCGAAAAGCATGGTGGGCCGATTCGCAACTGAACTGTCTTGCATTCTTGTCATCTCGGAGAGAGTCCTATAGAAAGAGACGTTCTCTTCTCTTGCTCTTGAGGGCATTCCTTTCCTCGCTTCTATTTAGCCAATTCAAACTGTAAATCGAAGCTTGGGAAAGTAGACCGTGCATGTACCGAATCTACTATGTGTTAATCCACCTGAAGACTCTTTTGGGTGGGAAGCCCAGCGGACGATGAAAAATGAAAAGTAGGGCTGGGAACGAGCTACTAGCTGCTGGACTGAACCACAGTCAACTTGCCGTGCATCCATCCGTGGAGGGTGCAGACGTAGTCATACGTGCCTGGCACACTAAACGTGACGGTGTACTTCCCACCAGCGCCTAAAAGGCCAGAGTTGAAAGTGCTCGCCCCGGATGGTACGCTAGTGGATGTCACGGTGTGGGTTGTGGTATCGTCGTTTGACCACTGCACTGTGTTGTTCTTCCCAATCACGATGGTCGCGTTCTGCGGCGAAAATGTGATTTGAGTGCCCGGAACCTGGGAGCCCTGCAGTATGCTGATGAAGCCGTTTGCCTTTGGAGCAGTCTGAGCACCGGCGCCTGGAAGCATAATTATCGTGGTGAAGACCAGGCCGACCACGACAACGAGCACAATTCCGAGGAAGATCCTCGCGCCCGGCCCTGGGATTGGCAGCCCATCCTTGAAAAGGCCCGCGGGGAGAATGATGAGCCCGAGTATCATGGCGTATCCTGTGACATTCTGAATTTCCTGGAATGATGCCTGAGTGGGCTGTCCGCCAACGCCCCCGTGCATTGCGAAGAAGAACCAGACAAGCTGTCCTGCGACGCCGATGACTATGAGGAAGAGGCTAATGTAAAACAGGTCTTTGTCCATACTTTCAGAATTACAACTCCTTTAACCGGTTTGCAGAATTCGATTCATCGTTCTGATTGTTTGACACGTCCAGATTTGCACCGAGCAAACCTGGAGCTGGATTGAGGGGATCGCCGCTAACATCACTCTCGCTCTGAGGCGAAGCTATCGTCGAAAGTGCAGGCGTCAGATTTACTGCGTTTTCAGGGACGTTTCCTTGTGCACCTTCGGTAGCCCTTGTCACTGGCGTGGGGACCGACACGGGTACCTGCGGAGTCACCGAGACCTCGGCTGGCACGATGATAGACGGCCCTGAAAGTGTCTTGATAATATTCCAGATGAAAGGTATCTGAGCCGCGGCTGCGACAAACGCAAAGAAGAATGCGCCCAGCAGGTAAGCATGATAGTCAAGTGTTTGGGTGAATGGGAGACTTGCCAATATGGGATTGTACTCTCGTCTTGGCACGCCGAGGTAGCCCATCGCAGCAAAGTCAAATGCCAATCCGAAGCCGCCAACACAGGTGCCCCAAAAGTGAATCTCTCCAAGCGTCTTGCTGTACCACTGTTTGTTGGAAATCTCTGGAAGGATCCAGTAAAGCACTCCAAAGGCTGCAAGCACGATTCCGTCGAGTGCGTTGAAGTGGAAGTGTGAGACGATGATGTACGTATTGTGCTCGTACAAGTCGAGCGCGTTGTTTCCGTTCTCGACGCCCATGACGCCTCCAACGATCCATCCGATAATGCTCGCGAAGAGGAACTTTGCAGTCAGGGTCCAGTTGTACTTCGATCTCCAGATAAGTGCGAACAAAGTAAAGACGGAGATCCCCGAGGCGAATCCGATTGACATCGACATGTTCTGAGCCACAAACTGGAGGAGGTAGGGCTGAGAGGTGTCGATGAAGAGGTGGTGACTATAGACTCCTACTCCGGTGATCAGGAGTATGGGCCAGGGTGCCTTTGCCCATCTCATGCTTGAAAAGTTCCTATTGGCAAAGATTGGGACGAGCGTGTAATACATCCCGATCAGCGGAAAGAAGGCAAAGTAGACGATTGGGTGGTAGTTGATCCAGAGGAAGTTCTTTGCTACGAGGTTATTCAAAAAGCCTGGCTGACTCATCGAAGTCCAAAAACCGTCGACAAGCAAGGTGAAGAATGGTGGCGCTGAAATTACCATATCGAGCGTCGTGACCATTGCCGCGATCACTGCGACTGGATACCCGAGAACTCGCGAGCGGACGGCCTTTGGCATGTATGCGTCAAATCCAATCGAAGCCGCAAACTTGGCTGACATTGAGTGGTTCATTCTCGGCGCTTCATTGTACTCGTCCTTGTACTTGCCCGAGAAAGCGCTCCCGAAGATGTTGTATGCAAAGACGAAGAGCGAAAGATTTGCGAGAATCATTCCAGCAAAGAAGATTGCTGCTTGAATCAGGCCCCAGGGAGCAGAGCCAGCGGGTCCGCCGTGGAAGGGCAAAGGCCAGAGGAAGTACCAGCCCGGACCAAAGCCCCAGAAGATGGAGAACCAAACCATGTAGAAACCGATGGCGAAGGAGTAGAAGACTATGGGGAGCAGCCTCTCGCTGAACAGTTTGCGCTTCATGTACTTTGGAAAAACGTATGAGCATAGTCCGTACGCGAAGGGGAACTGCCATCCGACGAACATCCCGAGCCCGTGAGCTGTGAGGAGCTGACCGAATACAGTTGCGCTGCCTAGAGGCCCGATGTTTGAAGCCGCGCCCCCCTGGTCTGTCCTCATGAAAAGCGCGAGAGTCCCAGCAATCATAAAGTTGAGGAATGAAAGATAGAGCAGTCTCCTGACCCATTTCTTCGTGTATGGGGTGAGAGGGTCTGCGGCGCCCGTTGCTACAACGGGTTCATGGTCGATTTCCGAAACAGTTGAAGCAGAACTCAAATTTTTCTATTTTCACCAAACAAAGCGGACATGCCATAATGTCTTCAGGAGGAGGTCACGTTGATCTGACCTATCATCGCAAAATGACCGTATCCACAGAACTCCAGACATCTGATGTAATAGATTCCTGGTGTTGTGAATCGGTAAAGAATACTATTGACAAATCCCGGCATTACTTGCACTTGGAAGACAATCGCGCCGGCGGGATCGTATACCCCAAAGCCGTGCGTGACATCGGAACTATTGACGCGGAAAAGCACGTTCAAACCAACGGGAATTTTATAGGCAGACTGGCAACTTGTTCCCCAATTTGGAGGCGAGCTGAGGCACCAAGCAAATTGCTGCGCCTGCACATCAACGGTCATGTCGGGCGTAATGTTTGCATGCGCATATGGATAGGGGAGCATTCCAAACGTCGAAATGCTGAAAGCGATGAAGATCACAAGGATTATGGCAACCCAGTATTTTTCGTACTTTGCGAGCGAGTGCTTGTCCACTTCGTCTGGATGCCTCGTGGACCAATAGAGAGCAATCGAGGCAACTGCTGTGATTGCCACGCCCATAACTAAAATAATAGTAAGGTACGTGGTGTTCATCCCAAAGTCTGCTGGGAAGATCCCCATCGCACGCTCAGCTTGGGAGGGAGCTCCTCAATTTTTACACTATAAAGATTATGATTCACTCTCTGATTTGCTAAATCGCATTTCTTTCAATCCGAAAAATCCTGCGTCGCTAGTTGAAATTCAATTTCAATCAGCTAAGAATCGCGTTTGAACGTGAGGAAAACAAAGAAAAAAAAGTGGCATTGCTTTTTGTGGGCAAGCTATATCCAATCTTAGTATGGAAAAATTCTTGGAATCTATTCTTCATCTGCGAATGAGTTGAGAACGATATGCGGGAGATATCAAGAGGAATTCGCGATAGTTATTTATGCGAGATTCGGAAGCTTTGTGCTCGACCCGCGGTAGCTCAGCCTGGTAGAGCTTCCGACCTCGAACTCACAGGATGCACACTTTCCATCATCGGGAATTGCTGCGAATGTGCAGTCAAGGGGAGATGCTGTAGAGATCTTTGGCTCCGCTTGCACGATGCGCGTAACAGCGAGAAAATGTATTCGGCGCTGATCCCGTTCCAGCTTATCAGGCTTACAGAAACCGGAGTGTCGTCGGTTCAATAGGTGTGCGGTGCAAAAAATTGTTGCAATCGCGCTCTTGAAAGTCCGACCCGCGGGACTTCTTTTTCTCTTTCTATATTGTCCTGTCTTTCAGCTTCGGGAGGCGATGGCGTAATTTTTCATTTGCTCTGTCTCGACTGATCCTTTTGCGCTTTCTGAATAGAACTCTGTGCGTCGGTCCTCGAGTAGATTGTTCATCGATGTTACGTTCTTGTTTCTTGACAAGGAAAGATCGAGTTTTGCGCTCTTCGCTACGGTCTCAGTTGCAGTTGCTGTAGCGATCTTTGTCATCAAGGGGGTTGATATTTGGCTGCGACCCGTGAAACGGAAATTGTCTTTCTCTCCTCTGTTTTCCCTGCCAACTCTGTTCGCGGTGATGACGAAGACTTTGTTTTCGAATGCTCGAACCAGCGTGCCAGCTTGTGCCTTACCAGGCAAGACCAAGTTCGACGGGTGACAGATGACATCGGCACCTTTTAGCATCACTTCTCGGGATGCTTCTGGGAAGAACCAATCAAAGCATATCAGGATGCCAATTCTGCAACCCAAAGTCTCGAGATCGTAGACTTTGAAACCGGATTCGGAACGATCAAACCAAAGCTTCTCTCGGTAGAACAGGTGCATCTTTCTGAAGGTGCCAAGAATTTTTCCCCTCTCTATGATGACAGAGGAGTTGTAGACCTTTCCTCTATCCTTCTCTGCCAGCCCGGCTACGAGTGCACATTTTCTCTTCTCTGAGAAGGAGCGTAGCTTCTCGACCGAGGGGCCATCAGAGAGCGATTCAGAAAGTCTCTGCGATTCTTCCTTTGAAGTGAAAGCATAGCCTGTGTTGCAGAGTTCCGGAAACACGTACAGGTCTGAGCTCACTTTGGAAGCCAGCTTGATCGCTGAGTCGATATTCTCGTCGTTGTTTCCAAAATTCGGACGAGTCTGAACAAATGCGCCTCGAATCCATTTGTTATGACTAGACTTGCTCAATCTTCACAATCACCAATCGAGAAGGCTGCTTCCCAGTCTCTTGAAATCCGATAATCCAGTGCTAAATATGTAACTATGGATACTTGGAAAAGCTCCATGTAGTTGAGATTGAGAGGCCCCATCGTATTCCAAGCGAACTTATCGATTACGAAACAGCTATCGACAATTCGCGTCCTGATCGAACTTGTTTTTGACGATCTGAAAAATGTACGCCATATTTCTCCTCGATGAGGCCACAACGAAGGGCCTTCTAGCGAGTGTTAACTCATGCGACCGCTCCGGCAGCGGAAACAAATACCTTAAGATACGGCACCCTGCGCTATAAGCGCCTGTAGCTTTACAGTGCAACAATGCGAATCTTAGCGCAAAGTAGAGAACTTTTCCGTATACAGTAAATATAGTGTGAGAAGCGAGGCCCTATCAGTTCTTGGATTCAAAGTCAAACGACAATCGAGCCTCTCCTTCACAGAGCGATCCCAAGCAACCATTCGCCATTTCACTTGGTAGCGCTGTGAGCGATCTGATGCAGAGGCCCATGGAGGAGGAGATAAGATACCTTCACGGTCCCGCTAATGTACGCGACCTCTTTCAGAAACTTACCGCTGAAGCAATTGAGGAAGTTCGCCTAGTATTCCCTTCGGCTACAGCGTTGAAGGAATATTACTTCATCATAGAGCAGCTCGCGAGCCTATCTATCTCCCGAAAGAATCATCATCCAAAGGTACGGGTACTTCTCTCGCTTACACCCGACGAGGAGCGCAACAACTCATTTGGGGGAGTGACGCTCAAAGCGGCTGAGTGGCGAAAGACGGAGCCGATTGACATCGGGATTGGAATCTACGATCGCTCTAAACTCGTTCTGTTCCAGCCCGCCTCCTCTCCGCAAAAGGAGGGGCCAGAGTCCGCCGAAACTGCGATTCTGATTTCGAACAAATTCATTGTAGCTGCGATTACCGCGTTTTTCAACGTCTTCTGGAAGGAAAGCGAGCTCAGGGAGACTGGAGACATTGCCCGCAGAGAACTCGTGGAGGCGCTCACTAGAGAGGAGCGGGCAAGGAGAGAGGCTCAGCTCCTGCAAGATATACTCACCCACGACATCAGGAACTACAACCAGGTAACCAAACTAAGCGTCGAACTCCTGAAGGAAGAGCTCAGAGACAAAGAGAGCGTGCAGATGATCCTCGGCAGTATGCTTAACGCGATCGAGGGATCAACCGACTTGCTTGAAAGGGCAAAGAGGCTCGGGCGCGTCATTTCGGAACAGAACCCTAGACTCTATCCTGTGAACCTGATTGAAATCATAGAGAACTCGCTCGACGTAATCCGGCACGCTTTCCCAGAGAAGAGGATCAAGTACGAGCGTTCAGTTTCGCCTTTGAAAGGTTCCGAACTGAGTAAAGTGGAAGGGCAGCAGGAACTCTACGATGGAGCTAGAGGGTCTATTTCGAGGAGGATAATCGCACAGGACATTGCGAATGCATCTTCTGCAAGTGGTTCGAGTTTCAACTACTGCGCTGTGCTCGCAGACGACCTCCTGAACGAAGTCTTTACCAATCTCTTCTCAAACTCAGTAAAGTACACTGATGGGAAGGAAGTCAGCATAGTTGTCTCGATAACGGAGGTTCCCGATACAGAAGTGCCGATTGATAATGTGGATATTCGTCAAGGGCAATCTAGTCCGGCTTGGTGGAAAATCACTGTGACCGACAGGGGGCACGGTATACCTGACCAGTCGAAAGGCGAAGTGTTTTCGAGATATCTAAGAGGAGCGAGGGGAACGGGGCTAGGAATGTCGATTGTCCACGCACTCGTTGTGGATCGATATGCGGGGAAGATCGTCTTAAGGAACAGGGTAGAGGGAGATTGCACTCAGGGTACTTCACTTGATATCTGGCTCAAGGGAGCTGAGTGGCAATGGTGAAGGGCCAAAACCTATCTTTGAGTTCTCTCCTGATTTCGTAAAGGCCTTTGATCTACACTCGTTGGGGGAGAGTCCAGGTCATAATGGATATCGCTCCTCAAGGAACAGATTTTGATCTCAATTCCAACTGTTGAGCACGAAGGGCCTAAATGCGACCTGCTCCCCTTCATTACTGTCCCTCCCGACAGTGGTGTGAAAATTGGCGATTGTTCTCCTTCCGTTTTTGGTTGCCGTAGCAATCGTTGGCATCCTTCACATATCTGCTTCTGATCACTGGGGTACACTTTGTCACTTGGGAAGAACCACCAGTTGGCCAGGAGAAAGTTGTTTGGAGTTTCTTTGGCTACGGCGTTTGGACACGCTGGGCTTTCGGTTGTCTTGGGGGTCGCTGTAGTGGCCGTCGAGCTTGCATTCTCGAGCTTGGTCTCACTATATCTCACCATTAGCATCGGTTACGCAATGGTTGCGATTGGGCTGATAATTGGAGTCAGATCACTCGTTGCACGACACGCAGCGAAAACACCTGGGCAGGAGCTTGAGGAAGAGAAGAAAGTTTTGGAGCACGAGAAACCAAGCAGCAGAGATTCTGGGTTTAAGGGCATAAGCTATTTTGCGGTGCTGGGAGCTGCTTTGTCTCCGGATCTAAGTATCACTCCTGTTTTTCTTTCTGCGATTCCGGCTGGTCTAATTGCGGCAATTGACCTGTCTGTAGTTTTTGCCGTGGCCTCAATCCTTTCGCTTGTAATCCTAGTTCAAGCAGGAACGCTTGGACTGGCAAAGACATTCGAGCGAGTTCCAGAAAAGTACAACGATTCACTGATCGGCTTCGTGATTGTTGCCGTTGGAATATACGTAATAGTTGCGGGATAGCAAGAACAGTGAGCTAAACACCAATAACCTCCATTCTGGCAATGGCATGTCAGTTGTGTTAGTTCAGATCCCTTTTTCCTCGATCTGGCTGATGCACTCTTTGCAGACGAGGTTGTACGACTTGACCGACAAGCCTCCCATCTGCGTTGTGACTTCAGAGTGATCCTTGCACACGCCTCTGCCGCATTTGGTGCAGACCCCCCTCGCATCTGTATCGGGACAAAAGTAGCATTTCATGGTAGCTCCCCTCTAGACCTCCATATCGTATCTTAAGAAGTCTTGCTTCTAAAGAGGTATCTTATTGGGAGTGATTTGGAGGGCAAGCTTTTTGGTGCTACTGAACCAATTTTCTGTAGAACTTTGGTCGATTTAGCGTCCAAGTGAGACCTTGAAGCTATTGCCCTGTTGAAAATAGGGCACAGCCTAACGCCGTCATAATTGGCAAGCCAGTTTGTCTACCATACATTTTCATTTGATATCCAATTCAAAAATTCATTTTTGAGACTTTATTCCTAATCACTGTCACATTGTTTCACTTTTGATCCAATTTCTTCGCGGCAACGCGAATTCTCACATAATCCACAACCCACGCACCGTTGCGAAAACTGGTACTCCTGAGCCTCTCTTCAACCTCCCGAATCACTTGAGTACTCTCTTTGGGAGGCAGCTCTGCCATGAGTCCTGCGACAAATGTCCTCAACCAGCTCTCGAGTCCGTTTTCTCCTCCTTCAAGTTCGGCGGGACGATCAAACAACTGCGCGAATGTTGTGACGAACCCTTCCTCTTCCAAGAGCTTTGAGAATTCAGCGATGCTTGGAAAGTACCATAGATTGGATATTCTGTCTCCATAACGGTTCAGAGATTGTCTTAACGCGCTGAGAACCATGCTCACGTTCCCTTTGCCGCCGAATTCTGCTACAAACCGGCCACCTGGCTTGAGACTCTTCGAAATTGATCTGACGGCATTTCTCGGAGAACGAACCCAGTGAAGAGCTGCGTTTGAGAATGCTGCATCAAAGGAGTACGGAAAAGTAAAATCCTCCACGCCTGCCAATTCGAACTCTAGGCTGGGAAAATTCTTTCTCGCTTGATCAATCATGTCCTGCGAGTTGTCGATTCCAACTACATTTGCCCCACTCTTCGCAATCATGCTCGTCAGGTGGCCCGTGCCGCACCCAATGTCTAAGATTCGCTCGCCACTTCTGGGTGCAAGCATTTCGACAAGATCTTGACCATACTTCCACACGAACGAATGCTTTTCGTCATATTCGCTTGCGTTCCATTTCAATAATCGAATTGCCACCTCAGACTAGCTGAGACGTGTAAGAATAAGCGTGCTCTTCTGCAAATTCAGTGACGATTATGCCTTGCTACGTAGATATGTGAATCAATCGTTGCTTTAGCAAAACATAATGTGTGTAATACCCTTATTCGCATGATTTGATTTGAAAAAATATCTGCTGGTTGGTTAGGCGCTGGCGGGGTCGGCGGAACTATGAATCATCTTGGGTCCTGTCGTCGCTTTGAACAAGCACTCTGACCTGGCAACGGAATAGGAGACTTTACACGAGTTTCTTAGATCTTGTCCTGCTTTAGCACTCTCGACGTTTCAAACCAGAACAGACCGGCAAGCACTGCAGCTACTACGATCCCATAGGAGAGCAAGACCCCCACAGCAAGTGAGGGCGCTCTGCTTTCCGAAAGAAGACTATTCGGGGAAAAGTAGACGAGCACACAGAGAACAATCCATCCGAAGAGAAAAAAAGTTGCAAGCGCCGAGTGAAAGACATACCTCGGTATCAGGAATCGCCTCAGGCGAAAATAGTGCTTAAGGTACAGTTTACTGACCGAGTAATGTCCGTCCGCGGATTTGCTGGCTAGCCCAAGCCTTTCAAGCTTCTCAAGATGGAAAATTGCGAGTGATGGCGTGCTCATTTGGAGACGCTTCTGCACCTCTCTAGCAGCCAGCGCTTCCCTTGACGTCAGGAGGAGCCTGTACACCCTGAGAGTTGGGCCCACGAGCGCTGAGTCGGGGTCAGAAGGAGCAGTGGAATTCGAATTCTGCAGCGACGAGTCACGAACTCTCTGCCAAGGCGTCCGCACGCTAAGGAGCAGCTTGAAAGGTTGAATGTAAGGTTGACTGAAGGTTCATCTGTTCAAGAAAGTAGAACAACCGAGAGAGGGCAACTTTGACAAGTTCTATGGCATAGAATTAAGAATCAACACTGCGCATGCACACGACAAAATGGCCGAGTTCAGGACACAAATCATCCGCAATGTGGTTATTGCGGGCATCGTGTTTTCAACGATAATGGGCGGGCTATTGTATGCAAATTTGCAAATCTCCGGCGGCGTTAGAGGTGCCAACAGTGCTCAGAGTGCTGTGACTACAGCGACTACCAGTCTTCAGTCTGCCAATTCAACGTATAGTCTTAGCACTACTTTGGAGAGATCCGCTTCATATCTATCTTCAGAGACTCTTTCTTTGAGTTCCACCCCTGCTGCCGCCAGTAATCTTACTCTCTCGACAGTAACAACGACCGAGTCACCGTACAGCACTTCAACTTTTGAGATTACAAATTCTAGCCAGAGCGAAACCCCGCCCTACACTTCATCCTCACAATGTCCAGGTGAGTACACCACCTCGCCCTACTTTGAGAATAACACGATCACCACGCAGTATGCACCGTATGGAATGGCCTACGATAATGCGACCAACGAGCTCTACGTGGCAAACAGCAGGAGTTACACCGTCTCTGCCATAAATCTGAAGACCAACGCAACAAGCGCAGTAATTCCAGTCGGCGTTCTGCCGACGGGTGTTGCGTACGACCCTTCAAACGATGAGGTCTATGTCGCAAACACTTGCTCAGACACCGTCTCCGTAATCAATCCTTCGGTTCATCGTGTAGTCTTTACGATCCAGGTTCCAAGCCAGCCCATTGATGCTATTTACGATCCAGCCAACGGCCACATCTACGTTTCCGAAACTGGCAATCGAAACAATACGCAGACAAGCAACGGGACGCTCTCAGTGATTGATGGAAAAACAAACACGGTCATCCAGAATGTCCAGATCGGAGGCAATTCGTGGATGATTGACCTGAACCTAGCGACGAATGAGATCTACGTGGTAGACCATGGCGCCGCAGCGGATTCAACGAATGAAAACATCACCGTTGTTAATGCAACGACTAATCGAGTAGAAGCGAGAATTCCAATTGGTGTTCCTCTGTTTGGAATCGCGTACGATCCTTCAAACAACGAGATTTACGCCTCTACCTGGGCGGGAAACACGGTCTACGTAGTCAACGCGAGCAGCCATGCTCTCATCACCAATATCAGTGTCGGCGGTGCGCTTGTAGGTATCGGATACAACTCTCTGAATCAAGAGATCTACATCGTGAGCAATGGGGATAGCACAGTGTATCTTGTTTCGAGCAAGGATAACTCTGTCGTCGGCAACGTTCAGGTCGGCCCTGCGCCGAAACTTGCTTACTTTGTTCCATCAACTGGTGCCATGTACGTTTCCAACACGGGTGACTCTAGCCTCTCCGTCCTTGGTTCCTAAGGATTCCATACGCAACGAAATTTGGAATTCTTTCGAACTCTTAGTTCTAACTCGCAATGACTTGAAGAGCAAGGTTGGGTTACCTGAAATGATTTAGCTGTGGTACTATCCGCATATCTATCCCTCGGAACTATCTCGAAAAATACCCTTAACTAGGACAGACTCTGAGGCGACACGGCTCTTCCAAATTCTGCTCCCTACGCTCTAGAAGAATTCTTCTTTGAATTTTGCTTTAGCAGCGAGCGCGCCACTCTATTGTATCTGCTTAGGGCGAAATATCACTCTCTTGAAATAGGCGACTAGACCACTTCAATTAACATAGGCGCATGTTGCCATGACAGAGGAGCAGCAGCAAACAGAAACCAAGAAGAAACGAAGGGAGCAACAGCCAAGTAGATCAAAAGAGGCTCAAGAAACGAAGAAGGAAAAGCTTCCCGAGGAAAAGGAATTCGAAAAGCTGATCACAATACTCGACGATTTGAAAAAGCAGGGGAAATTCCTCGCAGTGCAAATCTGCCCCCAGTGCAAAAGTGCCAGACTCAGAAGGGTCGGGAGCATGAGCGGCGACATGTCGGGGCAGATGGACATGACCAATCCAAAGTTCGAATGCTTGGATTGCGGTTGGAGAGGTCGTATTGCAATCTACGCGACAAACCAGCCGATCGACAAGAAACAAATGGAGGTCGTCGCTGACTTTACTGATTTAGAGAAAGAGAAAGAGGAATATCGCTAACGCTCGTGTCACTTACCGGGTTGTTATCGCACTAATTATACTGCAGCGTGAAGATAGTCCACAAACGATGACAGGATTAGAATAAGTACATAGAAGTCCAATTTCGCAGAACGAACCCACGTTTAGATCACAGCATCTTAAATGATCGCGCCTTGTGCCTAATGTGAATGCAGTTTGGTTTTCAGGAAATGCCCCAGTTGTCACAAATACTTAGCCTCTATCGAAGCAAAACGGGAACAGTTGACGGGCGGAGGATTTCAAGTCGGGGGATCTGCTCCGCTTCCCGCTGGCCACGGGGAATCTCAAAGAGCTCGCGATTTTCGCTTCAGTAAGCACGTTGTGACATACAAGGTGACCTTCCGGTGCAGGCACTGTGGGCACGAATGGGCTGAACTTCAGAAAAAGAAGATTTAGTACTTATAGTTCTTCCTGCCCCTTTCTTCTGCAAGTCTCTCCTGAGAAACGAAGAAACACTTTTTCTTCCCGAGACGCAGCCTCTCAAAATAGTTGATCCTGTTTTATCGCGTAATTCTAGTCCTTGGTATTCTTTCTCCCAACTATTCTCAACAAGGGAAACATTGCAAAGAGTGTGAGGTTGGCTGTCGCAGGAGAAATCCCCGGGGGTAGTAGGAACGAGACACCGATCGCGAGGGCAAATACAATTGAGGGAACGTAGCCTCGAAGTCGAATGTTTCTGACCTGATCTTGCGTTAGTGACTTGCTTATCAGCAGTTGCTTACTCGTTGCATGATTCCACACCGAATTCAACGCCAGGCCTCCCATAAATTGAGACAGATTGTAGATGATCAGGGCAACCTCAATATCTCCGTATTGATCCAAGATTTCAGTCAGAAATGGAATTATTGTAATGAATAATAGAAAAACAAGATTCCTCCACATTAACGCTGCGTCGTATCCGATTATGTATCGGAACAGCCTGTGGTGGGCGACCCACCAGACTGCAATTATGAAAAAACTGAGACCTCTATAGGAGCGCGCGTGGCGACAAAAATGGTGGGCGTGTGTGTGGAGGCGAGTATCGTGCATTGAAGATTGTATCATATTGTTACGGCAAATTATATTGAATGATGATAATTTGCCAATTTTCTAAATGATACAATCATTGGTAATTTTGAAATGCCCTAAT
>Ga0209061_1001413_pt1 | contig 40233 bp, 35 predicted proteins | sample Coa_R1_10_FD_187157 | JGI IMG/M metagenome (GOLD analysis project Ga0209061, IMG submission 187157) | Surface soil microbial communities from Centralia Pennsylvania, which are recovering from an underground coalmine fire - Coalmine... | ecosystem: Environmental > Terrestrial > Soil >... | reverse complement strand
GCTTAGATCGAACCCGGCGGCTCTTGCGGCCGGCGCGCCTTACCATGAAGATGCCAGGAAGGCGCCATAACCTTGGAGGAACCAGCAATGCCATCTGAACGAAGAGTCCCGTTACCAGGCAGTCATCGCGAACCCATGGCCGGTGCGGCAGTTTCCCGCCCTGTCCATGAGAACGAAATCATCAGCGCCACGGTCGTCCTGCGGCGCAGGACCCAACTCGAACCGGCGGAAAGATTTGCGTTCTCGCACGCTCATGCCGCTCACCGCCATACGCGCGAGGAGCTCGGCGTCTTGCATGGGGCCCATCCGGCGGAAATCGCCGCGATTGAGTCCTTCGCCCATGAATATGGGCTTACCGTTACCGCTAGCAGCCAGGCCCGGCGCAGCGTGGTGCTCTCGGGCCCGGCCGTTAATATGCAACAAGCCTTCGGCGTCACTCTGCATCACTACACCTCGCCGCGCGGCGAGTATCGCGGCCGCACCGGACCGGTGATGCTCCCCGCGGAAATCCATCCGATGGTTACGGCGGTGCTCGGCCTCGATTCGCGTCCCATCGCCAAACCGCACGTGCGCTTGCGCCCCGCTACCCACCTGCCCGGGACTTTCACCCCAGCACAGGTCGGCCGGCTCTACAATTTTCCCGCTTCCGGAGATGGCGCCGGCCAAACGATCGGTATCATTGAACTGGGCGGCGGTTATCGCACTTCGGACCTGAATACCTATTTCAAAAGCCTGGGTTTGAAGGCCCCCAAGGTCAAATCCGTGTCCGTCGATGGCGGCCTCAACCAACCCGGTAAGGACCAGGACTCCGATGGCGAAGTGATGCTCGATATCGAAGTCGCCGGAGCCGTCGCCTCTGGCGCGAACATCGTGGTTTATTTCGCGCCGAATACCGACCAGGGCTTCGTGGATGCGATCACCACCGCGGTTCACGACACCGCCAACAAGCCCTCCGTGATTTCCATCAGTTGGGGCGGCCCCGAAGATAGCTGGACCCAGCAGGCGGCCGATGCGATGCTGCAGGCCGTTACCGATGCGGCGGCCGTCGGCGTCACCATAACGGCAGCCGCGGGCGACAACGGTTCCGACGATGGTGTAGGCGATGGAAAATTGCACGTGGATCTTCCCGCCTGCCTCCCGCCCGTATTGGGCTGCGGCGGCACCCGCTTGATCGCCAATGCCACCGCCATCTCGAGCGAGGTCGTCTGGAACGAAACCGCCAGCAACGAAGGCGCGACCGGCGGCGGAGTCAGCAAACTGTACGCCCGGCCCAGCTACCAGGCTTCGGCCAATGTGCCCGTGCAACCCGAAACCAATTTCGCCGGCCGCGGCGTTCCCGATGTCTCCGGCGATGCCGATCCGGTCACCGGCTACCAGGTGCGGGTCGATGGCAAGAACATGGTCATCGGCGGAACCAGCGCGGTCGCTCCGCTTTGGGCCGGTCTGATCGCTTTGATGAACCAGCACTTGGGGCGCCCGGTGGGCTTTCTGAACCCCGCCATTTATCAGATCGGCGAGTCCGTTTTCCGCGACATCTCCAACGGCAACAACGGCTATTGGAGCGCGAAATCCGGGTGGGACGCCTGCACTGGCTTGGGCAGTCCGAACGGCGCGGCTTTGCTCAGCGCGCTCAGCGGCCAGGCCAGCCAGGCCGAAACCGTATAAATCCGCGTGACCGATTCCCGCGTTTTCCTTGAGGCCAGCCGCTCCCATATAGCGGCTGGCCAGCGCGCAGCCCGGCCGCCCGATCCCTCGGCCCGCGTCGAAGCGAGCATTCTGGTGCGGCGGCGCCGCCAGGCCGCTCACCTTGAAGCCATTCTCCGCGGAGAAGCACCCGCATTGTCTCGTGAAGAAGCCGCCGCCACCCTTGGCGCCGATCCCGCCGATCTGCAGCTCGTCTCCGCGTTCGCCGAATCCTACGGCCTGGCGATCCTCGAAGCCAGCCAGGCCCGCCGCACGGTCCGCGTTTCCGGCACGGTATCCCAGATGGAATCCGCCTTCGGAATCACGCTCCAATCCTGCGAATCCGGCGCGCACTCCTATACCTGCTACGAAGGCGTCCTCTCGATTCCCACCTCGCTCGATGGAATCGTCGTCGCGGTCCTAGGTCTCGACCAAAGGCCGGTAGCCAAAAGATCCTGATGTCGACTCCTAATTCCTGTCTCCTAACGCCTCAATTTCAGAACACATACTTCACCGCCAGTTGCAGAATCCGCGGGTCGCTGGCCGCCTGGATCTGGCCGAAAGTGCTGCTCGTCAGTGTGGTCACCGGGTCGAGCGGGTTCACATGATTGAGCAAATTGAACGCTTCGCCCCGCGCCTCCACCGAGTGACTCTCCCGGATCTGGAACCGGCGCGTGACATTCATGTCGATACCAAAAAATCCAGGCCCTTCCACAGTTCCCGGCCCCATGTTTCCGTACGTGCCAAGGGCCGGCTGCGCAAACGCTGCCGGGTTCAGCCAGCAGGAAACACTTCGGTTGGCGCAGTATACATTGGGTAGCACCTGCTGCGGCCTCTGATCGTCCGTGCCCGACAACGCTTGATCCAAACCGGCGGCCAGGGAAAAGTAGTCGCCCGAGAGGACTCTCACGATGCCCGAAACTTGCCAGCCGCTCCCCACAATCCGGGCGGTCCGGTTGGCGAACTGCGGAATGATATATACCGTGGACATGTTGAAGTTGTGTCTGCGGTCTTCCTCCAGCAGACTGCAATTCCCGCGCAGCCCCGCGCGCGAGGCGACAGGTGAAATTCCGGCGATAATCGGAATACTGATAAGCTGCTGCGTTCCCGTGTTGATGCAATGCGAAAACGTATAGTTCACCTGCATGGTCAGTCCGCCGCTGATGCGCCGCTGGGCAGTCAGGAACAGGCCGTTATAGCTCATCGTTCCGGTGGCGTTTTCCGTGACGATACTTCCGTAGTACTTTCCTTGCGACGGGTTTTGCAGATAGAGCTGCCGCCTCTGCGTAGTGTTGCTCACAGAGGAACAAGGCGAATAGCTGACTCCGTTAATCACACAGCTCGCTCCGGGAAGGTAAACCGCCGGGTCTCCCTCGATGCTGCTCAGCAGATGCGTCGCTTCGCTGCCGATATAGTTGGCTGAGATCAGCCAGTTCGTGCCGATCTGCCTTTGGATACTCAGATTCCACTGATTGACGTACACCGCCGGAAGGTTCGGCGGAATCACTACCCATCCGGCATTAGTAGGGAAGCTCACGTTCCGGGAGAGAGTATTCGGGAACGGGCTCCCGCCCGGATAACCAAGCCACGGATTGGCGAATCCCGCGGGGGTGCCCCCGCCGGGAGCCGTAATCACAATCGTGTCGTTGAAAGGCGGCGACGTCTTCACGTACTCGGACTCGTAGAAGTCCGGATAATCGCGAAATAAACCATAGGCCGCGCGTATCGTCATGCGACCGCTGCCCGTCGGGTCGAAGGCGAATCCGGCGCGCGGCGAAAAGTGCCCCCACTGGTTGGGATTCGTCTTCCCACCCGCCGGCACTCCCGGGTCGCCGGAATAGAGAACTCCGGCCGGAGCGTTGGGATATACCGTACTGTGTAGCCCGGCATTAAATGCCGCTTGCGTGAAATAGAAGCTCTGCCCGTCAGTCCATGAGAACGGCAGGTACGGGTCCCACCGAATCCCAAGGTTCATTGTCAGCCGGCTGCTCATCTTCCAGGTATCCTGCGCGTACATGCCAACGTACTCGCTGGTGAAGCCTATATGCTGCACGCCTTGCTGCGTGAAGGTATTCACGTCGCCCAGCATGAAATCGCCCAATCCCAAACCCGTATTCGTCGAGTTGAACGAGAACACTCCGTCCGAAGATGTCCAACCCGAAACATTCAGCCGCGCATGAATATGGTTGACACCGAACCCAAACTGGTGCGCTCCTTTCACCCAGCTCAAGTCCTCCGATTCCTGAAACGCCGTTGCGTTGGTAAGTCCGGGGACATTGCCGCCCTGCCCACCGATGCTGAACCCTCCCGAAACGCTCAGCCCCAGAATGGCATTGTTCGTCGGCTCGTAATAGGGAGTGATGCCGACCGATTGCGGAGTGATCTCCGCCGGCGGCTGTCCGCGGCTGTTGGTCGGGCGCAGCGCCGCCGCCCGAAAGCTACTTACCAGGTTGGGACTAATCAGATAAGTATCCCCCAGAGCAAACGACTGCGTTTGCCACAGATTCACCACCGGGTAAGTCGTATAGGGTCCATCGTTGGCGGAGCCGGTAGTCAGCAGGTTGCCGGGCACGTACCCGGATGGATCCACCAGGTGTGCGAGCTCATAGCGCCCGAAAAAGGAGTGCTTCTCATTGATTTGATAGTCAACCTTATCGATAGTCAGGTCTTCATTTGTCACAGGCTTGATACCGAACTCTACCTTGCCGCACGGGTCGGTTGCGATCGGCAGTTTGCCGCTGGCCATGATAGCCATCGACACCGGTGAGAACAGGCTCGGAGAGATCTGATTGTTTGCGAAAGGGGGTTTCAAAGTGAGCTGCCGGTTCCCGTTACACGCGCGGGAAGCGATCGCCGTCCAGTCGCCGTTCAGCATGTTCTGCGTCGGAAGATAGGCGAACTGCGGTGTCACCGTGCCAATCAGTCTCGTCCCCTGATAGCTGCCAAAGAAGAACAGCTTATCCTTCCTGATTGGCCCGCCAATCGTGCCGCCGAACTGGTTCCGCTTCAACTGGTCCGGCACCACCGCGAAGAAATTGCGGGCATTGAGGTCTCCGTTGCGGAAGAATTCGAATAGATCGCCGTGAAACGAGTTCGTGCCGGACTTGGTAACGGCATTCACCGCTCCCGCCGAGTGCTGGCCATATTGCGCGGACAGGCTGCTGGTTTCGAGCTTGAATTCCAAAAGCGCATCCGGAAAAGGTAAAGGCAGGTTCAATCCATTGATCGGATCGTTGTGAGAAGCGCCATCCAGCAGGTACGTGAGACCGTTGTGCATCCCTCCGGCGACGGATATGTTGACCGAAGGATAGTTGCGCACAAAGCTCGTAGTCGAAGAAACTGTGGCGGCGCCGGAGAGGACGATCAGATCGGTCACCTGGCGGCCGTTCAATGGTAACTCCACCACGCGCGTGCTATCCATCACCTGGCTGATTCCCGTGTCTCGCGTCTCCACTTGCGGCGCGGCCGCCTCCACTTGAATTTGGTCGGAGACCTGACCGACGTCGAGTGCGGGATTGATTACCGGGTTATCCGCCACCTGCAGCACGATGCCGGTTTGCACATAAGTGCGAAATCCGGCGGCGGATGCATCCAGCCGGTAAGGACCAACCGGTAAATTAGCCAGTGTGTATGCCCCGCTGGCATCGGTCGTGGCGCTGCGCTTCAACCCAGTCGCGGTGTTCGTCGCCGTCACTTGGGCTTCGGCGATCACAGCCCCCGTCTGATCTTTGACCGTGCCGCTGATCTGCGCCGTAGATTGCGCCCACAAAAAGCCAGGGCACACCAATAGCATGGAAGCCAGTATCTTAGTCATAGGGCCACCCCTCTAATTCGCCCGGCCATGGCGGCCGGCGCCGCTCTAGAAAATTTCAGGCCAGGAGAAAGTCAGAACCGCGTTTGCGATACCGTCGCGCGGCCGGGAGCGCTGGCCCGCGCAACTCAGCAGCATCTCTTTATGCGCGGGATCGAGATCGATTCCCGACGCCGTGTATCCGGTCAATTGATTCACCGGAATCTTCCAGCGGGGTGGAACATCACCGTTGTCGTTCACGCTCCAAACGCCAATCGATCCCCCCTGCATCGCCGAGACAATCCAGCCTTTCGGAGCGTAAACCTGGAAGGAACTGATACTCGCGACGCCGCTCTTTGGTCCCGTGATCACCCGCAACGGCTTGGCGTTCCCGCTCGCCGTGCGGTCGAAAATCAGCAGCGAGTTCCGGTGGTTCACCACCAGAACATTGTGAACCGGATCGATAGCGACCGTGGCCATGCCCCGTATCCCAGGTTCGTCAAATCCCGTGTTGGGGCCATGCAATACCCGCTTCGGAGCCACGTCTCCGTTCGCCATCCGGTCAAACACCAGGACCGAGGAAGGAACCGCGGGCACGTAAATTTCGTCATTTGCCGGATCGATGCTCACCCGATCGTTGCCCAGATTCGGCGGGCCATCGATCTGCGTGTGCGGCCCTTGAATCACTCTTATCGGCGGCTCCTCCCCGTGGGCATCGCCGTTGAAAGTCAGGACGGCTTGCGCAAGTGGGCTCGTCACAACGATCTCGTTGTGCATGTTATCGAAAGCAAACCCATGCATGGTCCTGCTGATCAGTGTCTTCTGGCCTTCCAACGCTCTCACCGGTGGTGAATTTTCCCCCGCCAGCCTGGCGAAGGCCGCTATCTGCGGATGGTCCACTCAATTGGGAACCAGGATCTGTTCCCGAATCGCATCGTACGCCAACGCTTGCGTTTTGCCAAAACGCAGCGACTGCTTGCCCTCCTCCGCGCTGCGAATAATCCGCAGCGGAGCGACATCGCCATTCGCCATCAGCGGATAAACGGTAGCTGTAGAGTTCCCGATATTCGTGGCCCAGACTTCTTTGTTCTGCGTATCGGCGAAGATCCCGACAGGATAACTGAGGCCTGTGTGCGGTCCCTTGATGGTTCGTGCCGGAGCCACATCGCCCTCATCGCCGCTATGAAACACGATCAGATCCTGACCCATGTCGTTGGCCACATACAGATCCCCTGTGTCCACATCGACCGACATTGCGCCCGGCCAGTCAAGACCGGTTTTCGGACCTTGAATGATGCGCAGCGGCGCCTCGTCGCCATTCGCCTCCAGCCGGTAAACCGTAATCGAAGGCGGCCCGAACCGGCCGGAACCGGGCACGTTGTCATCCGCGATATTCCCCCAGTTGTCCACGAATAGCAGCTTGCGCCTGGTATCGATCGCCATTCCATGCGAATCCGACAACTGCGTCTTTTCGCCGATCAGCAGCCGCTTCGGCTTCTCATCTCCTTCGGCGCCCCTCCGATACACCGCCACCTGCGGCGGATGCTGCACCGAGACGAAGAATTCCTGGTTCTGCTCGTCCATCGCCATGGCATACGCCCGGTGAGTGACATGCAGTTTGCGGATCGGTTTCGCATCGCCTGTGGCATCGTGCTGGAAAGTGACAATCACATCGCCGATATCGTTTTCCACCGAGTAAACGTCCCCATTGAACGGGTCGATGTAGACGCAACTGTTGAATTGCACCTCGGTGTTGTTTCCCACAATGACCCGCCTGGCTTCGGTAGGCGGCGTGCCCGGCTTCGCATTGTCCAGCCGGCTGAACACCCGGATACTCCAGAGATTGTTATCTTGCAGGAAAACCTCGTTACGCTTGTCGTCCACCGCCACGGAACTATAGATCGGAGCGGTGTCGCGCAGTATTCGCGCCGGCGGCCGGTCGAAATTGACGGTGGGTCCGCTCTCTTGAGCTTCCACGGAAGGTTCGCCGAAGTCCGAAAACAGATTGTGCGTGGAACTGACAGACACCGGCGCGTCCTCGCTCACTGGCCGGATGCACTCGGCCGAGTCGGGAACCTCTTCTACGGAGACCAATCGCGCCGAACCCTGGAACCGCTCCCACAGCCTTTCGACAGCCGAGGATCCCAGCAGGAAAACCGCCGCCCCTACTCCAGCGATTACGAAATTCCGTTTAGGCCTGGTAACCATGACCCCTCCCAGTTCCGCTACAGCCTATTCACGGCAGTAGCGAATGTCAAGCACCCAGCCGCTACCGGCCGGTTCCCGCCCGGGCGACAGTCAGTATCTTCAGCTCCATCGGCTTCGCACGATCGAACAGAATGCCCTCCACGCGCACCGGGGTATCGAGCGGCGCCGCCGGAGAATCGATCGCATCCAACAGGGCAAATCGATAATGGCCCGCTACAAAAGTCCGGTGGCCGCCGCTCTCTTCCACCTGGCCGCGCGCGCCAATCTGAAACTGAATCACGCCTACCTTCAGCGGCTCCAGAATTTTGCGGATGGCTTCCGGGTCGAATGCCGCGCCGGGCTTGTACGTCAGCATGATCGCTTCGGTTCGCAAGCTGATCTTGACCTGGTCCACGCCAGGCAACCGCCGGAAGTAGATTTCCGATAAGCCCGCGCAAATGCCGCAGGAGATTCCGGTCGTCCGCATCGCGATCTTTTCCACCTGCGCCGATGCTTGCGGCGTTGAAAGCAGCCATAACCCGCAGAGCGTCGCGATGAAAAATGCCGCCTTCATCCTGTGCTCTTTCCGGCGCGCGGTGTTAGCGGTAGCGAATCAGCAGCGCAATCCACCCGCCCACCACAATTACATTCAGCAAAAGACTCACTGCCAGAACGGTCTTCACTCCGGTCTTCCGGCGCGCCGGCGGGCGAATCCGCACCAGCCAGATCTGATACCCAAGCGACACGATTGCCACCGCCAAGAACAGCGGCTGCAAATGCTCCAGCCAAAGTTGGCAAGCCGCGCTCGCCAGTGACACTCCAAGTCCTGCCAGGACTTGCGGCAGCACTCATCAGCTCGGAACCAGCAGCGCCGCTACGATCGACACCACCCCGGCGCGTTTCGGATCCTGTATCCTCATGTCGGGTAGAAATATATCACAGGGCGCCCGGCGCCACCCCTTGGCGGGCACAGCCTGCGCCATGCAGTACGAGCGGTAAGCGCGAATCGGGCCGGCCTCATGCGCCCACGCTACGCTATGTTCGAAACATGCAAGGCTATGACTTTCGGCGAGTCTCTGTCACTGCCCTGATACCTGCCTTCGCGCGCGGCGATTACACGGCGATTCCCTGGGCCAAGGAAATCCTGGCGTATCTCCGCAGCCGCGGCGCTACGCTCTCCGATGGACCGTGGACGGAGGAATCCGCGCGTTTCTTCGCTCCCGTGTTCGAAGCGCGCTTTCGTGCCGTGAGCCGGGTGATCTCGGAAAAAGGCGCCACCCAGGTCCTCGAACTCGCGGCCGGCCTTTCTCCGCGCGGGATGGAACTGTCCCGCCAAGGCGCCCTGTACGTGGAAACCGATCTCGCGGAATCGATCGCCCGGAAGCGTGAAATCGTCACCGCGATTCTCGGCGCGGTCCCCCAAAACCTGCATCTCTGCGCCGCCAGCGCAATTGATCGCTCTCAACTTCTCGAGTGCTGCTCGCCCTTTGCGGCCGGGCGTCCCATCGCCATCGCTACCGAAGGGCTGCTTCGGTATCTGACCTTCCACGAAAAAACCCTGGTCGCCCGAAACGTGCATCAGATCCTCCAGCGCTACGGAGGATGGTGGATCACGCCCGACGTCCACCTCAGAAGCTTAACCCAGCAGCAGACCGCCGATTACAGGCAGCAGGAGCGCGAGACCCTGGGCCGCAATCTGGACGCGAATTACTTCGAAGATCTAGACCACGCCTATCGCTTCTTCGAAGGCTTGGGATTCGCTGTCGACTCCCGCCCGCTCTTCGAACGTCCCCAGGCTCGGATACCAGCTCCCGCAAGCGGCCAGATGGTGGACCGGAACGATTTTCGCCTGTTTGTGTTGACGGTTAAGTTTTGACCCTGGCCGGCCTTACGCCCGATCCCTCCCCATGCCCTCCGCGGCAAATGCCGAAATCCCGGTATCTACCCGCTGCGCCCGGCCGCCGCCAAACGCCAACTGCTTCAAAAATAGGGCCTTCCGTTTGGCCGCCCGGATGCCTTTCCTAATGGGGAACCGGATGCACAAACCAGAACTGGCTTCGCAACGCTGGCGAACCATGGCCCTATGCGCCACGGCGTAGACTGGAATTTCCCACGCAAATTGTGAGCGACTGCGAAAACATATCGAGGAACAGAACAAAATGAAGCGGAATCACCGGATTGTGGTAGTCAGCGCCGTATTGTTGGCGGCCGCCGCGATCGTCATCGGAATCGGCAAGTCCAAATCCACCGCCGCGGCCACCCCGCCGCCGCCGCGCACGGTGGAAGTCGCCTCCGTCGAGCGGCGCAATATTCCGGTCGTGCGCGAATGGATCGGCACGCTCGACGGCCTGGTCAACGCCGATATCCGGGCCCAGGTCACCGGCTATCTGTTGCGGCAGGATTACACGGAAGGCTCCTTCGTCCACAAGGGACAATTGCTTTTCGAGATCGATCCGCGGCCCTTTCAGGCGGCGGCCGACCAGGCAAGCGGGCAGCTCGCCCAGTCCCGCGCGCAACTCGCCCAAGCCCAGGCCGGTCTTGTTCAGGCGCAAGCGCAGCTTCTCACCGCCGAAGCCAACCAGCGCATGGCGCAGTTGAACGAGGACAAGTACATCCCGCTCGCGCAGGAACAGGCCGTCACCCAGCAGGAGGTCGACAACGCCCGCCAGACTAATCAGGCGCAGAAGGCCCAGGTGGAAGCGGCCAAAGCGCAGGTAGAGACTTCCAAGGCTCAGATCGAAGCCGCCCGCGCCGCCGTAAAAACGGCGGAGGCCGCGCTGGAGGTCGCTCAGGTCAACCTCGGCTTCACGAAACTCACGTCGCCGATAGATGGCGTCGCCGGCAGGGCCACGGTCCAAGTGGGCAACCTGGTCGGCCCCACCAGCAATGCCGTCACCACCGTCTCCACCCTCGATCCCATCCGCGCCAACTTCACCGTCAGCGAGCAGGAATATCTCACCCTGGCGCGCGCCGATTCGCTCCATAAGCTGCAGTTGAAAGTGATTCTGTCCGATGGAACCGAGCATCCGCATCCCGGGCGATTTTCATTCGCGGACCGGCAGGTAGATCCGAATACCGGCTCCATCCAGATGACGGCTCTGTTCCCCAACCCGGGCAACATCCTGCGTCCCGGCCAATATGCCAAGGTCCGCGCGGTGGTTGGGGAAGACCGCGGCGCTTTGCTCATCCCACAGCCGGCCGTGAGCGAGTTGCAAGGCAGCTATGAAGTCACCGTCGTCGGGCAGGATAACCGCGTCGCTACCCGCCAGGTCAAAGTCGGAGACCGCGTCGGCACAATGTGGGTCATCAATGAGGGGCTCAAGCCCGGCGAGCGCGTGGTCGTCGAGGGCCAGCAGGGCCTCCGGCCGGGCGCGGCGGTCGCGCCGAAGCCGTTCCAGGCCAACTAGGCCACTTGCGCGGCCAATTTTGATGCAAATGATTCGAATTTCCACCGCGGAGACACAGAGACGCGGAGAACACCGGGGGGGTCTCTTTGCCTCTGCGCCTCCGCGGTGGATCGGAGGCCTTCGGTCTGAGGCGGGGCCTCGTTAGCGGAAAGGAAACTATGTCCAACTTCTTTATCAGACGGCCCATCGTGGCCATGGTGATTGCAATTCTCACGGTAATTGTCGGCGTGATCATGATCGTCGAGCTGCCGGTCGCCCAGTTTCCCAATATCGCTCCACCGGAAATCCAACTGCAGGCCACTTACCCCGGCGCGGACGCCAGAGCGCTCGAGCAGGCCGTTGCCACGCCTATCGAGCAGCAGATTACCGGCGTCGACAACATGAGTTACATGTACTCGGTGAGTTCTACTAACTCCAACTCCACCGCCCTGCGCGCCGATTTTGACTTGAAAACCGATCCGAATATGGACCTGATTCTCACGCAGTCGCGCGCGCAACTGGCCGCCGGACAGCTCCCGCCCGAGGTCAACAATTACGGAATCACCATCCGCAAGTCCACTACCGCTCCCCTCATGCTGATCGGCCTATATTCGCCGCGCGGTACACGCGATGCCAGATTTCTCGCCAACTACGCGTATATCAATCTGATCGATCCCATCGGCCGCTCTTACGGCGTAGGCCAGACCAACGTCTTCGGAGCCGGGCAGTACGCCATGCGGCTCTGGGTGAAGCCGGATCAACTGGCGAAGCTGGGCATCACCGTCACCGATATCACCAACGCCATCCAGGCGCAGAACACCGTCAATCCGGCCGGCCAGATAGGGGGTGAGCCGTCTCCAGGAAATCAGCAATTCACCTATGCCCTGCTGGCGCAGGGGCGCCTGACCTCGCCTGAGGAATTCGGCAACATTATCGTGCGCGAGAATGCCAATGGCGGAACCGTCCGCGTCAAGGATGTCGCGCGCGTCGAGCTGGGCGCGCAGAACTACAGCGTGATGGGCCGCCTGAACGGCAAGCCCAGCGCCATTATCCCCGTCTATCAGTTGCCCGGATCGAACGCCGTGCAAACAGTCCAGGGGCTCCGTAAGCTCATGGCCGAAATGAAGCAGCGCTTCCCCGAAGACGTCGATTACGTCGTCTCGCTCGACCAGACGCTTCCCGTCACCGAAGGCATGAAGGAGATCCTCGAGACACTGGTAATCGCAATCCTTCTGGTGATCCTGGTGGTCTACCTGTTCCTGCAAGACTGGCGCGCCACCCTCATCCCGATGCTGGCCGTGCCGGTTTCTCTTGTCGGCACATTCGCGCTCTTTCCCCTGTTCGGGTTTTCCATTAATACGCTTTCGATGCTCGGCCTGGTGCTGGCCATCGGGCTGGTGGTCGACGACGCCATCGTGGTTGTCGAAGGCGTGCAGCGTCACATCGAGGACGGACTCGCGCCGAAAGATGCCGCTCGCAAGGCTATGCAAGAGCTCTCCGGCCCGGTGGTCGGCATCGCTCTCGTCCTGGCCGCTGTCTTCGTGCCCACGGCCTTCATCCCCGGCATCACCGGAAAGCTCTACCAGCAATTTGCCCTCACCATCGCCATTTCCGTTTTGCTCTCCGCCTTCAATGCGCTGACGCTCAGTCCCGCGCTGGCTGGTCTGCTGTTGCGGCCTGCCGCCGGAAACCGCAAAAAGCGCGGGCTGGCCGCAAAATTGTTCGGCATGTTCAACCGCTATTGGGAGGGCGCCACCCATGGCTTTGTCCGTTGGTCCCACGCCGTGATTCGCAAAGGCGCGCTCGTGCTGGTGCTGCTTGCCATCTGCGCCGCCGGCGCGGTGTTCTTCGGCAATCGGCTCCCCTCCAGTTTCCTGCCCGATGAAGATCAAGGCTACATCTACGCGAGCTTGCAACTTCCTGTGGCGTCGTCGATGGAAAGAACCTCCGAAGCCGCCCGCCAGGTCGAGAAAATTCTGGAGAACACCCCGGGTGTCCAGAACACCACCACCGTCATCGGGTTCAACCTCCTCAGTTTCGCCCAGACCACGTACAACGCCTTCTTCTTCGTCACCTTCAAGCCCTGGAGTGAACGGCAAACCCGCCAGGAACAGTATCAGTCGATCCGCGATCGCGTGAACCGGGAACTCGGCCGCCTGCCCGTCGGAACCGCTTTCAGCTTCGCGCCGCCCGCCATTCCCGGTGTGGGCACCTCCGGCGGATTTCAGTTCGTTCTCGAAGACCGCGCCGGCCGCGACGTGAAGTTCCTCTCCGATAACCTCGATAAATTCCTGGCGGCCGCGCGCAAGCGCCCCGAAATCGGCCAGATCAGCACCACCTTTTTGCCCAGCGTGCCGCAGCGCTTCATTCAGGTAGACCGGGATAAGGTGCTCAAGCAGGGCGTAGCTTTGAGCGATGTCTACCGCACCATTCAGGCTTACATGGGCGGCCTTTTCATCAACTACTTCAACGATTTCGGCCGCGCCTGGCAGGTGTATATGGAGGCCGAAGCGCCCTATCGCGCCGACACCGGCAGCCTCGATCAGTTTTACGTGCGCAACAGCCAGGGCCAGACCGTGCCGCTTTCGGCGCTGGCCCATTTCGAAACCCGCTCCGGCCCCGAGTTCACTCTGCGCTACAACGAGTACCGCGCCGCGCAGATCAACGGCAATGCCGCCGCCGGCTACAGCTCCGATCAGGCCACGGCCGCTCTCGAAGACGTTTTCCGCCAGACCATGCCGCGCGAAATGGGCTTCGATTACATGGGCATGTCCTACCAGGAACAGAAGGCGCGGCAAGGCGTCCCCTCCTGGATCATCTTCGGCTTCTCTTTGCTGTTCGTCTTTCTGGTTCTGGCCGCGTTATATGAAAGCTGGTCGCTGCCGTGGAGCGTGCTGCTGAGCACCCCGGTAGCGGTCTTCGGCGCCATCGCCGCTCTCTGGCTCCGCCGTGTGGTGCTCTCCGCCTTCCTCCCCGCCTACCTGGTGCAGATCGAAAATGACGTCTACATGCAAATCGGCCTGATAATGCTGATTGGCCTGGGAGCCAAGAACTCGATTCTGATTGTCGCCTTCGCCAAGGAAGAGTACGACCGGGGCCGGCCGCTGATCGAGGCCGCCCTCGATGGCGCACGGCTCCGCTTCCGGCCTCTGATGATGACGGCGCTTGCTTTCATCGTGGGTTGCGTACCGCTTTGGATCGCTTCCGGCGCCGGTTCCATCGCTCGCCAGATTATCGGAACCACCGTGATCGGAGGCATGCTGGCCGAAACCTTCATCGGCCGCTTCTTCGTTCCGGGCATCTTCGTCGTGGTGGAAAAACTCTCCGGCGTGAAGGCGCCCCGCACCGGACCCGAGCCGCTGCCTTCCCCGGCTCAAGGAGACTGACATATGCCAATACGATTTGGTGTTGCAGGCGTTTTCTCCTGCGAATCGCGCGTAGCGCGGAGGTTTTTAGGTGCGGGTCGGATCCCATGGTCCGCCCTCGCCTTGATTGCGTTACTCCTCGCTGGATGCACCGTCGGCCCCAATTACCAGCGGCCTAAAGTCGCCATCCCGGAAACCTTCCGTGCTCCGTCGCCACTCCCCGCGCCTGAGGCCGCTTCGCTGGCGGACCTGAAGTGGTTTGAGGTGTTCCGCGATCCACAACTCCAAAGCCTGATCCGCGCCGCGCTCGCCCAGAATTACGATCTGCGCGACGCGGTCGCCCGCATCGAGGAAGCGCGCGCCAACCTGGGCGTCACTCGCTCCAACCAGTTCCCGCAAGCCAGCGCCTCCGGCGCCCTTGAGGTCACCCGGCTCTCGCGCAATGGAGCCTTTCCGCTGCCCTCATCCTTTGTCGCCAGCCAGAATCGCAACTGGGGCCAGGCGGGACTGAATCTCCTGTCGTTCCAGATCGATCTGTTCGGACAGTTGCGCCGCGCCACCGAAGCCGCGCGCGCCAACCTGCTCAATGCCGAATGGAATCAAAAGACCGTAGTCACTACGGTCGTGAGCCAGGTCGCGGCCGATTATTTTCAGTTGCTCGAACTCGATTCCGAACTGTCGCTCTCGCGGGAAACGCTACAAACCCGCGAGAATTCGCTCCGTTTGACGCGCGACCGGCAGACCCATGGCCTCGCCACCCTGCTCGATGTGCGGCAAGCCGAGCAACTCGTCTATACGGCCTCGGAGAGCATTCCGCAGCTTCAGCGGCAGATCGAACAAACCGAAAACCAGATTTCCCTGCTCCTCGGAAAAAGCCCCGGCGCCATCGATCGGGATCGCAGCTTCAGCGAAGAGTATGTGCCGCCGGAAGTACCCGCGGGCCTTCCCTCGGCGCTGCTCGAGCGCCGGCCCGATATCCGCGCCGCCGAACAGTCCTTGATCGCCGCCAATGCCGATATCGGCGTAGCCAAGGCGGCATTTTTCCCCCAAATCAACTTATCGGGGTCGCTCGGCGGACAGAGTTCGGCGCTTGCCAGCCTTTTCTCCGGGCCGAACAGTACCTGGAGCTTCATTCCACAAATTACCCAACCGATTTTCACTGCCGGCCGCCTCAAATCCAACTTGCGGCTGGCCCGCGCCCAATACGAGCAGGCGGAAGTCGCCTACGAAAAATCGATCCAGACCGCCTTCCAGCAGGTATCGGACGCCTTGATCGCCCACCAGCGCAGCCGCGAGAGCCGCATCGAGCAGGAGCAACTGGTAACTGCTCTGGCCGATCGCAAGCGCCTCGCCTACGCCCGCTACCAGGGCGGCGTCGATACGCAACTCAACGCCCTCGACGCGGATCGCGACCTGCTTGCCGCCCAACTCACACTAGCGCAAATCCGCTACGCGGAACTGGTGAGCGTTGTCCAGCTCTACAACGCCCTCGGCGGGGGCTGGGAATCCTGATGCGCCACTAGCGCCTGGCGCCTTAATCGCATGATTTCGCGGTCAGAATACTATTTCCCCGCTGCCGCCGCGGCGTTTTCTTTCCCGAACGTCCGCTTCTGGATAAATACTGCCGGGCATCCGCCCCAAATTTCCCTAGCCGGAACCTTGGTGTGCGGCGGCAGGTACGAGTGCGGCTGGATGATGGCGTCTTCTCCGATTTGGCAACCCATGCTCACCACGCAATAGCCGCCGATCATGGCGCGCGCGCCGATTTTCACCGGCGCCGTCACGAATACGCGTTTGCCGCTCGGCAGGTTGCTCCAGAAGTGGGCGGCGATGGTCGAACCGGCCCCCAACGAGACGCCATCGCCCAAAAACGTCAGGTCGGGATCGGTAATTCTAGCCGTCGATTGCACCCCCTCGCCGCAATGCATGGAAGGCGCATAACTGCGCAGCACCAGTTCCCGCCCCCACATGGCCGATTGCAGAAAGGAAACCAGCGGCAGACTCTCCACAATTTGCACCCGAAACGCACCCGCAAACACCGTGCGGAATTTCGTCATAGGCGTGCCCGGGATCACCCCGTAGCGCGGCTTCGGATACCGGCGCCCTATCGGGCCGATCATTTTGCCGCAAAAGTACAGGAACAAAACCAGCCATACCACATACAAAGATGGCGAGAGGAGCACCCAAACGTACCACGGCGCGCCGCCTACCAGGTTTACCAGCTCTACCAAAATCGCGATCATACCCGCGGCCAGGGTGGCCGGTACGGCCCAAGCCCAGATTGTGGAAACTAACGCGATGACCAACATGCGACTCAGTATAAACAGCGTGAGGGGCTATCGCCGTGAGGGTTCCGGCCAGACTGGATCTACTACATCGGGGTTTGGCTCCGGCGGAGGCGGCATGGGCGGTGGCAGGGGCGGTTCGGGCTCCGGATCGGGTGGTGGAAGAGGCGGTTCCTTCTGCATGGTAATCCGTACGCAACCGGCGCGCCAGCGCGAGTTTTCGCTCGTAGCCCCACAACACTGGCAGCCGGGATGCATCTGCGTCACGTGCAGCCGCGACGGGGCTGCAAGAAGGGGAAATATGCGTCTCATCGCCGATTTCGTTTTTCTGGTCCTGTTCCTGGTCTTTCTCGCCGGTTGGCTGATTGCCTTCCTGGCGTTTCACATCGCCGGCGGGATTCACATTCTGCTCGCACTGGCCATTATTTGGCTGATTATTCATTTCGCCAGGCGCCGCCATGCAGTCTGATTTTGGCTGGTTGCGGGCCGGCGGCGGAGATTGCTTTCGCGCCGCTGGCCTGTAGCGCCGCCCGATTTGTGGATTGAGCGATCCAGGCAATCACAGCATCGCCAAACGCCCACCATCGTGCCAGATGTAGACCGCGCCTGGTTTAAAGCAGGATCAGGCCTTTGCGAATGCCAATCGCCACGGCTTCGGCGCGGCTGGCCGCGTTCAGCTTGCTCAGAATGGACGCGGCATGAAACTTGGCGGTGTGCTCGGAAATCCCCAGTTTCCAGGCAATCGTCTTGTTGGGCTCTCCCTCTGCCATCAGCCGCAGCACTTCAATCTCGCGAGGGGTCAGCACGGCCGGCTCGGCGGGCGGGCTTACGAACGATGTCACGGCCGGAGAGGCCAGCATGCCTTCCAGGTCGCGCGGATCCAGCACGGCCAACCCGTTTGCAGCCGCGGCTACAGCCGCCAGAATCTCGCCTTGCGAAGCATCGGGCGGCAGGACGGCGCGGACGCCTGCCCGCACCGCCTCGCGCGTCCAGCCGGGATGATCGCCGTTAGCGTTGGCGAGAAACACGATCGGAGGCGCGATCGCATCCGCGGCGGCCGGGAGGTCTTCGAAAGGCACCGCGGCCAGAATCACGTCCGGCCGCAACGCCTCTACGCCGGCGAGATCGGAGTAGGCTCCCGCCAGTTCGATTTCCGGGTCCGATCGCGCCAGCGCTTCCAAACCCGCCCGCACGACCGCCGAGCCGGCCGCGATCGCGAGACGGATCACGCCGCCTCCGCACCCACGATTGGCGCCGTTCGGATTTGGACCGCCGCCTCCCGGACGCGCGCGCGATCGCCCCGCAGGAATGCCAGCCGGACCACGGGAGCGCCGGAATCGAGCGCTTCGTTGAGTTGGTCGAGCGATTCTAAGGGCCGGCCATCCACGCCCACCAGAATATCGCCCACGCGCAACGAAGCCATGGCTGCCGCGCCTTCCGGCTGCGCTTCCAGGATCAGCAGGCCCCAGTTCTCGCCGTCGTACCTCACCGGCCGCAGAGCCACGCCCAAGCGCGGACGCGCACCGCGCCGCAGAAATTCGCCGATATCCCAGGCGGGCACCGCCGCGCCGAGGCCGTTCACAATCGCCGTGTTGATGCCGATCACTTCGCCGCGCGCGTTGGCCAGTGGGCCGCCGGAATTGCCGGGCGCCAGCCGCGCGGTAGCGCGCACCCAGTTCTGGCGGCCCATGCCGGGCAGCGGCCCGATGGAGTGAATCACTCCCGTGCTCACCGCACCGGCGAAGCCCAGCGGATTGCCCACCGCGATCGCCAGTTCTCCCGGGCGCAACCTGTTGGAGTCGCCGGCCGCGGCCGCCGCTAGGTCGTTCGCTTCAATGCGCAGCGCCGCCAGATCGCGGCGGGCGTCGTGCGCCGTCACCCGCGCTTCCAACCGCCGCCCATCCCACAACTCCACCTGGGGCCGTATGGAGCGGGCCACGTGAGCGTTGGTCAGAATGAGGCCATCCGCTCTCCAGACTACGCCCGATGCCCCTCCGGCTCCCCGCCCTCCGTTAGCGATCTGCACGGTGGAGCGGCGCAAGCGTTCCGCGATTTCTCCGAATCCCAGCATCTCAGTCCCTCCGCCGTTCTCCCACCGTGATGGCAATCTGACGCTCCTGGCCGCCGCGCAGCAGGCCGGCTTCGAGCGGCTGTCCCACCGCCACGGCTTCGAGCGCATTTTGCACGTCGCCGGTATCGCTCACCGGTTTGCCGGCCAAGGAAACGAAAATATCGCCCACCAGCAGCCCGGCTTTCTCGGCAGGCCCCCCGCGCTCCACCGACAGCACAATCAGGCCCTTCCGACGATCCTCCAGCGCCACCGGTTGCAGCCCGACCCCCAAGTACCCGCGCGCCACGTGCCCGCGGCTCAGAATCTCGTCCGCAACCCGGTCGATGGTGCTCGCCGGAATGGCGAGCCCGGCAATGCGCGAAAGACCGGCCGTGGCGATGCCGATCACTCCCCCGGCCGTATCGATCACGGCCGCGCCGGAGGAAGCCGGATACATGGTCAGATCCAGCCGGATGTACTGATCGAGCCTTCCGCCGCGCCAGGTGCGCCACGCGCCACTCACCGCGCTGATAATTCCCAAGGTCGCGTTGGCGCCGGAATTTTCCGAGCGGCCGATGGCCAGGGCAAGGTGCCCGGGCCGTGTCTCGATGGAGCTGCGAGCGGCCACCTCCCCCGCCGGTTCCACCACCCGGAGCACCGCGATATCGGTGCCTGAATCGCTTCCGGCCAGCGTGGCGGGGCGTTCCGAGCCATCGGGCAAAGTGACCTTGATTTCCTCTTCGCGCCGCACCGTATGTTCCGCCGTGACGATCACCCCCGGCCGCCAGATGACGCCCGCCGATGCGAATCGCGGACGCGCATGCACGGCCACTACGGATTTGCCGGCGCGTTCCACCGTAGCGGCAAGCCCTTCCGAGAAAGCCGCTATCGTCTCATTACCCATGGAAATTGCCTCCGGTTTCAGAATGCCCCCGGAGGGGCCGCGCTCACATCGGTAAAGCGGCCAGGAAAGGACTGGTAAAAAGGGGAGGTTCGCGGAAGCACGCGGCTAATGGCGCGTCCACTCCGCCTTCGCCAGAAGCGGCAAGTCGTGCACCCAATCCTGCCGCTTCACGCCAACGGGGTAAATCACGTGGGCCGGATCGTCTGTAGTGTAGGCCAGAACCCATGCGGCATCACACACGGCGGAATACACAGATGTAAATTCGCCGCCGGCCAAGTGTAAATTGTGAGTGGCTAAGCCGCGAAGGAGATCGACTCAATGCGACTCGGCCGTCGCGGAAACCCGGCCGAGTTCCGGAAAATCGGTGGGGCGCTTTTCGGCAACGAAGTAACTCTGCTGGGCCAGGCTGCGATAGATCGCGCCGGCCACGCCTGCCGCCACTGCGCCGCTGGTTTCGTGCCCGCCCGCCAGCATCACTACGACTACGAGTTTATGTGTGCCCACTTCGTTGAAGGAGCCAAACCACCCCATGTGCTCGGAAGCCCGGAAATCGGTGCAGGTGCCGGTCTTGCCGTAGATGGGATCGTCGTCGGAGGCCGCGGCCCGCCGCGCCGTGCCGTAATCCACCGCGCCGCGCATGCCCATGCGAATATCCGCAATACCGCTGATTTCCGAATCCAACTGGCGCTTCACCTGCGGCATGAAGTTTTCCACTTCCGCTTCCGACCGCGGATATTGCAGGTAATAGAGAGTTCCACCGTTGGCAATCGCCGAAACCAGCGCGGCGAGTTCCAGCGGTGTTACCGAAAAACCCTCGCCATAGGCAGTCATCATTCCCATCCCGCCCGCCGCCGGAGGCGCCTCCGCAATCGTGCCCGGCTGCTCTTCTGCGATATTCAAACCGGCCTTCTCGCCCAAACCGAGCAACTGCGCGTATTTCACCACGCGATCGAAGCCCAGCCGGCTGCCCAGAGTGGCGAAGTACTGATTATTCGAAACAGCCAGCGCCGTGGTCAGGTTGTAGCGCACGGCCCGCCCCGTGTAGATCCAGGTATCCGGGTCCACAACGTGCTCGGTCAGCGCCGCCAGGGAAGTCACCAGCTTGATGGTCGAGCAGGGAATGTATCCGCCCTCGAAGGCCAGTTTCTGGTTCACAATTGTGAGAATGCGGCCGGTGTCGGGGTCTACTACCACCACGCTGCCTTTCACCGGGCCGAGCGCGTCCACGGCGGCGCGGCGCACCACCAGATCTTCGCCATCGATATTGTCGCCCAGGGTGGGATCGACGGGCGGTGGCGCCGGCCGCCGCTTCCGTGCGCTGGTCCGGCGGGTGCTTTTGCGAACCGGTGGCGAGGCTGAGGCGGCGTCCAAGCCGCAGGCAAGTACGAGAGACAAAATCAGAAGTGGCTTCATCCGTAGTGGCGCGTACTACATGCCCGCGACCCTCGGGCCTCGGGAAATCGCTCATTATAGCAACGTACATCGCTGGCCGGAATCTGGGATATTGGCTATTACACATGGCTGATAGTCCGATAACCCCCAGGTCCCAGGATTTCGCCGCCTGGTACCAGGATGTGGTGCTCCAAGGCGATATGGCCGAACCCGCCGAAATCGTGAAGGGTTGCATGGTGATCAAGGCCAATGGCTATGCGGTCTGGGAAACTCTGCAAGCCGAACTGGACCGCCGCTTCAAAGCCACCGGCCACCAGAACCTCTATTTCCCGCTGCTGATCCCGCAGAGCTTTTTGCAGCGCGAGGCGGAACACGTGGAGGGATTTTCGCCGGAATTGGCCGTGGTGACGATTGCGGGCGGCAAGGAGCTCGAGGAGCCTTACGTCATCCGCCCCACTTCGGAAACCATCATCGGCCACTTCTTTTCGCGCTGGATCCAAAGCTGGCGCGACCTGCCGGTTCTGGTGAACCAGTGGGCCAATATCGTCCGCTGGGAACTCCGCACCCGCATGTTTCTGCGCACCACCGAATTCCTCTGGCAGGAGGGCCACACCGCCCACGCCACGCACCAGGAGGCGGTCGAAGAAGTGCTGCGGATGTTGGATGTGTACGCCGAAGTGGCCGAAGACGTGATGGCCATGCCCGTGATTAAGGGCGTGAAGACGCAGGCCGAGCGGTTCGCCGGCGCGGTGCGCACCTATTCGATCGAGGCTATGATGCAGAACGGCATCGCGCTGCAATCCGGCACGAGCCACGATCTGGGCCAGAATTTCGGCAAAGCCTTCAACGTGCAATTTCAAAACAAAGCCGGGCAGCTCGAATACGTCTGGCAGACCAGTTGGGGAGTGAGCACGCGCCTGATTGGCGGGCTGGTGATGACCCACTCCGACGATAAGGGCCTGGTGCTGCCGCCGCGCATGGCGCCGCGGAAAGCCGTGCTGGTGCCGATCTACCGCAAAGACGACGAACGGGCGAAAGTGATGGAAGCGGCCGAACGCATTGCCAAGGACGTGGGCGCGCGGCTCGATGACCGCGAGGGCCAGACCCCCGGCGCCAAGTTTTTCCACTGGGAGCGCCGCGGCGTGCCGGTGGTGCTCGAGCTGGGGCCGCGCGACCTGGCTTCCGGCAATATCGTGTTGAAGCGCCGCGATAACGGCGTGAAGAACACGCTGCCGCAATCGGCTCTTTCCACAGCGCTGCCGGAAGCGCTCGAGTGCATGCAGCGGGACCTTTATAATGCGGCGAAACAGCGCCTAAAGAACAACACGGTCGTGGCCAATTCGCTCGACGAGGTGCGGCAAATTCTGGAGCCGGTGACAGCCGAAAAAGGCGGCGGCAAATTCGTGATGGCCCATGTAAAGGACGACCCCGCTTGCGACGCCCGCCTGAAGGAGTTCAAGGCCACGGTGCGCAACGTGCCCCTGGTGGACGAGTTCGATGGCCCGGGCAAATGCATCCTCACGGGCGAGCCCGTCGACCGCCGGGTGGTGATCGCCAAGGCGTATTGAGGGGAGAGTAGGCCAACGGCGGGCGCCTTGCGTGATGCCATGTAGCGCTGCTGATCGGCGCCATTGCTGGCCAAGCGCGCACAGCCACACGCCCCTGCCGAGGGTTGCTTGGCAAGGTCGCGTTTTCCCGGCGCTATGACCCGAGGTGGTACAGTTGGGGCATATGGACCGCTATCGTATTGAGAGCGGTCGCCGGGGCAAGCTCTGGTCCTCCAGGTCTCCGGCAACCCGCATCACCCTCATTGTCCTTCTGCTGGTGATCCTGCTGGGCGCCCGTTCCATCGCCTCTTATGCCATCGACTATCAGTGGTGGAAAGAGATGGGGCAGTTGGACACCTGGTTCAGCCTGCTCACCTACAGCGTGGCCCCGCTGATCTCCGCGACCCTGCTGGCTTTCGCGCTGCTTTGGGTGGCCCACGCCCGCGCCCTCAAATTCGCCGGCACCGGTCTCGGCGAGCACCCCATTTATGCGCGCATCTCCGCGCTCCTGCTCCTGTTTCTCGGATACCTGATCGCCGCCGCTTCCATCGATACCTGGACGGTAGTGCGTTTCGCCGGCTCCCGCGGCCTGCCCGCCGCCGCTACTGCCTGGCACGACGCCATCTTCCAAAAACCCCTCTCCTTTTACCTGTTCGATTTGCCGTTTTATCTTTCGGTGCGCGGCTACCTGGTGGCGGTCGTGATTTTCTGCATTCTGGTGTACTGGATCGCCGCCCGCGGCTGGCAATTGCGTTACAAGCTGCCGGCGCTTCGCCACACCCAGGAATTCGATCCTTCGGTGCTGCGCCTCGAAGGCGGACTGGAGTCCCGCTTCCTGCGGGGCGCGGCGGTCGCCTTGCTCGTCGCCTTCGCCCTGCGCTTCTACCTCGCCCGCTATGAAATGGTCTACAACAATCACGGCACCTTCCTGGTGGGCATCGATTATGTCGATCGCAACATCGGCATTCCTCTGCAGTGGCTCATCATCTTCGCCTTCCTGGCGGCCGCCGCGCTGGTGTGGATGGGCCGCTGGATTCTGGCCGGCTCCATGGCCATCGCCCTGGTGGTTGCGTTTATCGTGCCGCGCGCCGTCGAAGCGTTGTACGTGCGGCCGAATGAAATCTCGCTAGAGCGGCCTTACATCGATACCCATATCCACGCCACGCGCAGCGCCTATGGCCTCGAACACAACGTGCGCGAAGTGGAATTCAAAGCCGACCCCGATGCGCCCATCGACGTCGCCGGCAACCAACCCCTGCTGGACAATGTCCGCCTATGGGATTGGCGCGCCTTTCACGACACCATCACGCAGATCCAGGCGCTGCGCCCGTATTACGTATTCGCCGGCGCCGATGTCGACCGCTACACCATCGATGGCCAATACCGCCAGGTGCTGCTCTCTCCACGCGAGCTCGATCTGAGCCAGTTGCCCGCCGCCCGCGCCAATTGGATCAACCCGGCCTTCATCTACACCCATGGCTACGGCCTGGTAATGGCGCTGGCCAGCCAGATCACGCCCGATGGTTTGCCCGTGCAGTTGATCGATAACGCCCCCTTGGACATCCGGACCAAGAGCCTGAAGATCACCCGCCCGCAACTCTACTACGGCGAAGTCTCGCACGAACCGGTGTTTGTCGATACGGCGCAGGAGGAATTCGATTATCCGGCCGGCGAAGGCAACGTGTTCACGCACTATAGCGGCAAAGGCGGATTCCCCATTTCCTCGTTCCCGCTGCGCCTGGCGGCCGCCGTCCGCCAAGGCGAGCCGAATATTCTGCTCACCGACTACCTGAAGCCCAACAGCCGCATGATGATCTACCGGCGGGTTCCCGACCGGCTAAAGAATCTGGCCCCTTTCCTCCAGTGGGATAGCGACCCGTACCTGGTCATTACCAACGACGGCCACCTGGTGTGGATGGTCGATGGCTACACTACCTCCGATGCCCATCCCTATTCACGCGCCGTGGACGTGCCGGAAATGGGCCGGCTGAATTACATCCGCAACGCCGTGAAAGCCACCGTCGATGCCTACGATGGCGAAACCCATTTATACGTCTTCGCGCCCGACGATCCCATCGTCAACGCCTACGAAAAGCTGTTCCCCAACCTTTTCCAGCCGGCGTCCGCCATGCCCGCCGACCTGCGCGCCCATGCCCGTTATCCGGAAACACTCTTCAGTATTCAGGCCGAAATCTACCGGACCTATCACATGCTCGATCCGCAGTCTTTCTATAACAAGGAAGATCTGTGGGATCTCGCCCGCCGCGCCAACGGCCAGGCGGAAGGCGCCGATAGCGTGAGTCCCACCTACGTCGTGGCCACCCTTCCCGGCGAAACCAAGCCCGAGTTTCTGCTGCTCACGCCCTTCACGCCGCGCAATAAAGATAACCTGATTGGCTTGATGGTGGCTCGCTGCGATGGCGATAAACTGGGCCAAATTCAGGTGCTCCAGCTTTCCAAACAAGAGCTCATCTTCGGCCCGATGCAGATCAATGCGCGCATCAATCAGGATCAGACCATCTCCAAGGATCTGACGCTATGGAACCAGCAAGGCTCGCAAGTGCTGCGTGGCCAGACGCTGGTGCTGCCGGTCGGCAACACGTTTCTGTACGTCGATCCGATTTACATTCAGTCCACGGAAGCGCGCATGCCCCAGTTGAAAAAAGTGGTCCTCGCGGAAGGCAACCGCCTGATCTACACAGATACCTACGCGCAGGCGCTCGCCCAACTGGCTCCGCGGGAAACCGCGCAACTCGCGGCCGCTCCCGCTACCCCGCGGGCCGGCGCCCAGCCCGCGGCCGCCAGTCCGGCGGCCGCGGCCCGTTCCGATCCGCGTATTGCCAGTGTGCGGGACCATCTGCGCCGCTACCGGGACTTATCGGCGCAAGGCAAGTGGGCCGAAGCGGGCAAGGAACTGGAAGCGATCGAATCGGAAGTAAAATAACGCCGGAGGCAAAATGAGCGATACCGCGGTCCGGCGCCATCTGGTCTGGCTGCTTGAGGGCGGGCATGCGCACACCAAATTCGATGAAGCCGTCGCCAGGTTTCCCAAGGACAAAATGGGCGTGCGGCCCGCAGGCGCTCCCCATTCGGCCTGGGAACTGCTCGAACACATGCGGCTGGCGCAGGAAGACATTCTGCGCTTCAGCCTCTCGGCGGAATGGGTGTCACCCGCGTGGCCGGAAGGATACTGGCCGCGCAATCCCGCGCCGGCTCACGATTCCGATTGGGACAAGTCGGTGCGCGCTTTTCGCAAAAATCTCGCCGAGTTCACCGGCATTATCCGCGATCCCACGCATGACCTTTACCATAAATTTCCGTGGGGGGATGGCCAGACTTTATTTCGCGAAGCGCTGCTGATTGCCGACCACAATTCGTATCACTTGGGCCAACTAGTGCTGCTGCGGCGGCTGCTGGGGATCTGGGGCTAAGCGCTCCTCAATGCTAATTCTGGCCCGCTCGCATTGCCATGCGCATGGGATAGTGACCGCTCAGCCGCAGGAATTCGCGCAGCAACAACATCTTGTGCGCCTGATCTTCCAAAGCCGAGGACTGCAGTTCCATCAGCCGGTCCGCCAACCGGACCGGAACCGGCGAGCGTTGCTCCCCGAATTCCAGAATGGAAGCTCCTTCATAATCGGCCAGAAACTGAAGTTCATCGCGGGAAAGCCCCGCCAGGAAGCGGCGGGTTCGGAAGCGGCAGTTACCATCGGCGCACTGAGCTAGCGCGTTTACCAAGGCGCGTCGCACGGAACCTCTCCTGCGGGTGTGGATACATACCAACTCGGCTGATCTGCCGAGTATTATTACCAAATCCCGATCCGCGCGCAAGGGGGTAAACGCGCATTTGCTCGGCCGCATCGGGAATTCCGCGCTAGCTGCCAACATCTAATCCGGTGGTTTTTGGAGGCCGGATGGTAAGCTCGATGAGCAGTACATGGCGAAGGTGAACCCGCGCTTTGTACCAGGATCACTCCTTGGGCGCGTAGTAACCGGTCCGGTAGTAAACACGAACTCCCGGTAATTCTCCGGTGACCGTAACTTTCACCCGGCGGTACTTGCCATCGTGCGCGGTATTCTTCGGATAGTATCCGAGGACATACTGCGCGCGCAGTTCACGGCTGATCCGGGTGGCGATACGCGGCAGATCTTCCAGGTCGTCGACCGTAAACAGGCGCCCTCCGGTCTGCGAGGTCAGATCTTCCAGGATTGACGGGCCTCTGACTTCCTCTGGCGCGCGGTGCGGATTGGCCTCGGCGTCGTCGAAGATGCCCATGGCATAAACCTGCGCATCGGATTCGATCAGGGCCTCGCGAATCTGGTGGAACGTATGAGTGCTCCAGTTATCTCCACCGTCGGAGAGGATGACGAGCGCTTTGCGCGAGTTGTGGGCGCCTTTCATCTGTTTCAGCGCCGTGTGGATGGCGTCGAATAGCGGCGTTTGGCCGGATGGCTTGATATGGGTGATGCGCTCGTAAAGTTCGTTGGCGTTGTAGGTGAGAGGGACGGATATTTTGACCCTTCCGGCGAACTCCACCAGAAAGAATTCGTCATCGGCATTGGCGGTGCGGAAGAACGCGGCGGCCGCTTCACAGGCTTTATCCATCTTGTTGCGCATGCTGCCGCTGGCATCGAACAGCAGGCCGATCGAGACCGGCGCGTCCTCCGAGGAAAACGAAGCGACGGTCTGCTCGACATCGTCTTCGAAAACGTGGAAACTGCCGGCGGTCAGACCGGTCACGGGATCGCCCCAGGCATGGCTGACGTGCGCGGGAATCAACACCAGCGCGGAATCCACGCGGAGCAGAGGTTGCGGGAGCACGGACTGGGAGTGTGGCGGCACGCGCGGAACAATCGCCACGTTCTGGGCCGGCGCCACGTTCTGGCCTACCGCCATTCCCACCCATACGAATAACAGGAAAGCCGGGCGGCGCGTCATTGGGAGATTGTATATCACGCTCCGGGCAATGCAAAGTGGCTCCGCCGGAGCTCTGTTAGGCTGCCCACCGCTCGCGATAATGCGCAACAAGTGCGAATCAAATCTTTTTTGCCGGTGCGGGTCTGGCGAAGCGCGCGGCATCGATCGCGGCGTTCGGCTCGACGTCGGTCAACTCGATAGACGATTGCCCGTCGGTCCATGTCACCGTCCACTTAAACGGAATCTTCACGCCTGCCACTTCGCGGTAATCGGCGTAATCGACCTGCGTGGGATTCACGCCCACTACCGAATTGGCGAAGCGTACCGAACGCGCCAGCAGCCCGTTTTGTTTATCGAAGAATAGCTTCACCCGCATGCCGGTGGGCGTCGAGCCCTGAAGCGTGACTACCTCGCGGCCGTTGATGCTGGTGGAAGAAAAGCCCGCGCGCCAGTTCGCCAGCGCCTGCTTGATGCCGGCCGGGAACATCAGTTCCGCATCCAGGCGCAAGCCGTCCAGGTCCGGGCCGGCAGGCACCGCCAGCAAAGGCGCGGGCCGGTCGGGCGAAGCGTACCAGCCGGCGCGGCCGTCGAAGGTGGTGGTGTTGTCCCCCAACGGCGTGTGCGCCACCACCGTCCGCTGCCCTGGCGCTTTCGCGTATACTTCCACAGGCACTTTGGAAAAGTCCGTATCGAAGCCGCCGTACATGCCTTTCGCCCTCAGGCTCTTCAGCGCGGCCAGTTTCCCTTCCCCCCCGGCAGCCTGCAGATACTTATCGAGCACCTCTTCGGCGCTTGGCCCCTTCAGCGTCTGCGGGGAAATCGCAATCTCGTTGGGATCCTCCGGAGGCGGCGCGCTATACTGCGCCAGCAGGCTGGGCGTGCCTTTCGGCAGCCCGTCCCCGCGATGGCACGTGAAACAGGTCACTACATGCCTGCCGCCGAAGTTCTCCTGGTTAATCGCGTTCACCATCTGCACCATCCGCCGCGCGGTCCGCTTTGCCGGAATATCGTCGGCGTATTTTGCCCAGTCGCCCAGGCTCTCCATGGTGTGGCAATTGGTGCAGTTATACCCGAGCGACGCGCTGAAGAATCCCATGGTGTCCATGAACTCCACCACCGAAATCCCCTTCAGCACCTGCACGTTCTTGAAGACATCCTCCACCATCAGAGTCTTGTCCGCCCCCGTTTGCGCCGCAGCCACACTCCACAGCGATAGCGTCAAGGCGGCCGCCCCCAGAACCGAACCCTTCGATTGCCATTTCATTCCGGCTATTATTCCACTATTGACGTTCGCGGAATACGCCCGCTCCCTGCTTCGGGGCACGGGCTTGCTCCGCGCGGCGCGCTACCGCCAAGAGCGTTACGCCGCGATCGCTCCTGTTCGACTGTATCCGCCCGTCGCTCGGCTCCCCGGAATTTTTCCTCCGCAAGGGCATTGGCTGGGCGTTGCGGGGCTACGCCAAGACGGACCCCAAGGCGGTGCTCCGCTAGGTGCGCCTGCATGAGAACCGGTTGAGCGCCCTCGGCAGGCGCGAAGCGCTCCGCCACCTGCCGGCCGCCGGGAAGGCTTAGCAGTTCCAGTCACTCCCATAACGTGCGGTACTCTTCCGGGTCCAACCCGAACCGTTCCATCTGCCTGGGTACATCCGCGCGCAGCGCTTCCGGAGTGCTGCGCACCCAGGCCTCGATTAAAGTCTGTACATTCACGCGCTGCTTGCCTTCCTCTTCCGCCAGCGCTTCGGCCGCGGCGCGCAACTCCCGTTCCGTGGCCTCGCGCACCGGCCGGGGGGTCTGGTTCAGTATCTGGTGTAAAAGCTCTTCGGCTGCTTCGTTCCAGTCCACTCCGTCATGGTACTTCGGATCTTCGATTCGCCGTTTTCTTCCACCGTGGATCGAGTTATGATCTTGATTTACTCCCCCGCTTTCTTAACGCCACTGTGAAAAACACTTACAACTCCGTTATTCTGGAAACCGATATTTCCGGCGCCGAGCGCCACGCGCGCGGCAAGGTGCGCGATGTCTACACGGCTGGCGATCGTCTTCTCATCGTCGCCACGGACCGGATCTCCGCCTTCGACTACGTGCTGCCAACGGGAATCCCGGATAAGGGGCGGGTGCTCACGCAGCTCTCCATCTTCTGGTTCGATTTCCTGCGCGAGGTCACCCCCACCCATTTCCTGACCGCCTGCGTAACCCAATATCCCGAGCCGTTCCGCTCGCAGGCCGCGCAGCTCGAAGGCCGCTCCATGCTCGTCCAGCGCGCGCGCATGGTGGAGATTGAGTGCGTGGCGCGCGGCTATCTTTCCGGTTCCGGCTGGAAAGAATACCGCCGGCAGGGAACGGTCTGCGGCATCCGCCTGCCCGCCGGGCTCCAGGAGAGCAGCCGGCTGCCGGAGGCCATTTTCACTCCCGCCACCAAGGCGCACACAGGCCATGACGAGAACATCTCGTTTGAAACCATGGCCGGCATGGTCGGCGAAGCCCTGGCCCGCCGGCTCCGTGATCTTACGCTCGAAATCTACAACCGCGCCGCCCGGTATGCCGAATCGAAGGGGATCATCATTGCCGATACCAAGTTCGAATTTGGCTTTGTGGGAGAGGAACTCGTCCTCGGCGACGAAGTCCTCACACCCGATTCTTCCCGCTTCTGGCCCGCCGATACCTACCGCCCGGGCGGCCCGCAGCAATCTTTCGATAAGCAATTCGTGCGCGACTACCTCGAATCGATTCACTGGAACAAGCAGCCCCCGGCGCCTCCCCTGCCCGATGAAATTGCCGCCAAAACCAGTGAAAAATACCGGCAGGCCTATGCCGCGCTGACCGGCCATTCCTTATGAACTGGCTGGATATTGTGCTCGGCCTGATCCTGCTGGCCTCGATTCTGTCCAGCTTCCGGAAAGGGCTGTCGCGCGAAATCATCGGCCTGGCTTCCGTTCTGCTTGCGCTGGTTCTCGGCGTATGGTTCTATGGAAATGCGGCCGGCTATCTTGGCCGCTATATCACTTCCCCCCTCGCCGCCGATTTCGTGGGATTCGCCTTGGTGTTCTGCGGGGTTCTCCTGATTGGCGGCCTGCTCGGCTGGATTGTTGGAAAATTTTTGAGAATTTCCGGCTTCTCGTTCCTCGATCACATTCTCGGAATGGGTTTTGGCCTGCTGCGCGGTGTGCTCATCGGAGTGGCGCTGATCACAGGAATTATGGCGTTCTCTCCGGCGGACCAGCCGCCCGGCGAAGTCGTGCATTCCCGTCTGGCGCCGTATCTGGTAAGCGGGTCCCGCGCAGTTGCCGCCATTGCCCCTCACGAGTTGAAGACTGGTTTTCGAAAAAATTACGAACGCGTAGAGGCGGCGTGGGAGAGAGCCACTCAGCGGCCCGGCTCCCGCGGGGGAGGCGAAGAATGAACGAAAAGTTCGAAGGTATTGCGCAGCAGTTGCTATCGGGGAACGTCTATCTGGAAGAAGCGATCGAGCTGCTGGAGCGCAGCATGATCCAGCGCGCCATGGAGAGCACGGAGGGAAACCGCTCGGAGGCCAGCAAGCAGCTGGGCATCCACCGCAATACTCTCCAGAAGAAGCTGATTGAATACGGGATCGCTAACGGCCACAGCCGTATCCGCAGGCCCGCCGCGCGCCAGCAGAGCCGCTCCCGCCGCGGCAAAGCCAGCGCGTAATCAGCTCCCGGTTCTTCTTCTCGGGCCGCGACGGCTAAGGCCGCCGATAGTGCGGGCGTGAACCGGGCGCGCATCCATGCCTTTATGCCTTGGCGTTCGCGTCGTAGACGGCGCGCCAGCGCGTCTCCCGCTCCACTCCGAAAAGATCGCAGTATTGCGCCTGGCCGCAGGCCAGCATCCGTTTGCGGCCGGAGGCGATGGCCAGCGCCTCGGCCGGCGATACCCGCAAATAGTGCGCCAGCGAAAAGCTGACGCCCGGCCCCAGCACCAGGTTGTGTACGCGCGATTTGAGCGGCACGTCCGCCGGTATTTCGTCGCAGACCAGAAAATTGGTAGCCACCCGCAACTCGCGGGCCGGCGTCGAGCCCAGGTTGGCGATGGCCACCTCCAGCGCCGAGTTCTCGCCCGGCTGCGATTTCAGGGCCAGTTTGAACTCGGTCGCGTGCACCCAGGCGCGCTTCGCCAATTCGGCGGTGTCCTTGGCGGCTTCGGCGGCCGCGCGGGCCGCCGCCGCGCTCTGTTCGGCGCCGCGGCCGCTGGCGCCCGCGGCTTCCGCGCACAGCCGCGCGCTCGCTTCAGCCTCTTCCGCTTTGCGATTGGCTCTCGCCACCGGAGCCCGCCCGGCACGCCATTGCCGGCACGCAATCGCCAGCGCGGCGGCGCTCAGTACCCATGAGCCCGCGGTTTCCCAAACGAGCGGCATCCTTATTTCCCGCAGGCCTCGATTTCGTCGAACAGGCGGCCGGCCCCGTCCCCCGTGAGCGTCCGAATCACGTGACTCTGTCCTTTCTCCACGGTAAACCGCACCGCCATGCCCTTGGCGCGAAACTGGGACGCCTGTTGTTGCATCTCGTCCAGCCAGCCCGAGTCCAGCTCCCCCACGTGCATGTTGATACACATCTTGGCCAGGGCTCCCAACCGCCCCGGCGTGGCGTCCGGCAGGTAGCCGGGGAATCCAGTCACCGAAAGGAAATACTGAGGGTACGAGGCCGCTATGTAAAACGCGCTCAGCCCGCCGTTGGACATCCCGGCGATGTGGAACCGGTTGCCGCGGATCTTGTATTCCCGCAGCAATTCATCGAGGAACTGCGGGAACACCCGCGCCCCCTCCTCGAAAAACAAGCGGCCCGCGGGGGCCGAGGGGATCACCACGATATAGCCGCGGCGCTGCGCCTCCGGCGCCCAGTTGCCGTTCAGCGTCACCGCCACCATATCGTTGGTTTGCGCTCCGGGAGGAAAGGCCAGAATGGCCGGATAAACTTGATCCGCGTCGTAATCTTTCGGCAGCACAACTTTGTAGTACAAAGACATTCCCGCGATCGTGGTGTTCTTATCTACCACCTTGGCCGGAAGTGTCTCGAGAGCGGCCAAGAGCGCCAGCGTGGCGGTCGAGACTTTCAGCATGGACCGATTCTACTGCAAAGAGAGGAGACGGTAGCGGCCTTCGGCTTGCAGAAATTCGAGGCGGGCGGAGCTGCCGGCCGCGAGCGTTGCGCGGCAACAGCTTTCGACCGGCAAACGTCCCTCGTTATGGTGGAATCCACAATGCGGTTTTGTCACGTCTTGGCGCTCACGTTTCTTCTAGGGCTGGCGGGCGGCGCAACCGATCTGGCGGTCGCCCTTTCGCTGAAACACCGGACGGCTTTCTCCGGCATGGCGCACGCCCAGGAGCACATGGCGTTTCGCGGCTGCACAGGGCTCTCCACCGATCAGATCGCCGCCATCTACGCCCAGTTGGGCGGCAGCAATAACGCGGACACGCTGCAGAATGTCACGCAGTATTTCACCACCGTGCCCCGCGAGGATCTCGATCTGGTCTTGCGCATGGACGCCGCCTGCATGGCCGGTATCGGCGATCTCGCCGTGCAGGGCAAAGCGCTCGAAACCCAGTTCGGCGTGGCGGAAGAGTATCGCCACGCCAGCGTGGCATTCGCGGCGGCCGCGCTCGCGCCCCAGGCCGATGGCGGCGCGGCTATCGCCTCCATGCGCCAAATCCTGGCGGATTAGGTCCGAGGCCGTGGCTGTGGAGGGCAAACAATCGCCGGACGCGGATGTGGACGCCATTCGCCAGGTCGCACTGGCCGATGTCAATCGCGTGGCGAAGCAGTATTTGCTGGATGCCAATAGCGTCGCCGCCACGCTGAACCCGGCGTCTTCCGGCAAGCCCGTGCCCTCCTCCGGTTTTGGCGGCGCCGAGCAGGTGACCGCGGCCCTCACCAAGCCTGTCGTACTGCCGGCCTGGGCGCAGGGATCGCTATCCGTTTTGACCGTCCCGCATGCGGCCATCCATCCGCAAGAGACGAAACTGTCCAGTGGCATGCGGCTGATCGTCCAAACCAAGACCGTCACTCCCACCATCACCATAGCGGGCCAGATCCGCCAAAACGCCGATCTTGAAACGCCTCCGGGCCAACAAGGAGTCAGCGATGTTCTGGACGGCCTTCTTCTCTTACGGCACCACGAGCCTGGACCGCCTGGCCTTCCGCCGGCTGTAACCTTGCGCCAAGGCCATCCTCTTGCGCTTTCGCCAAGTGGATCAGCCCGAACGGCTTTGTGCAGGCAGTCCAAGGGCCGCCGCCTCGCTAGGCGGGGCCTTTGACTTTGAGCTTGTGGGGCAGTACGTCATCCGTGCTGCCCCACAACAGATGCTCCAGGTTCTCACTACCACCGGAACCCGAAAGTGACCGGGATATAGTCCGCGCGCGAGTGAGCCAGGTAAATGTGGTTGTAGCGAGCTTCGGCGAAAAACTTACCGTGCCCGAAAGCCGATCCGAAGGCCACACCGGCTCCGATATTGGCGCCCGGCCGGTTTACCGAATAGGAACTGAGAATCTGGGTGGCCGGGAACGCCGCGTTGTAGAAACCGAAGAACGGATTAAATACGCCAACGATAGCGGTGGTTGGCGCGGTGAATTGCTGGTACCAACGATACAAGCCGCCGCCGCCGGTCAGGTAAAAGTCGACGTGGCTGTGTGGCGTCAAGTGCACGATAGGATCCAACGTGGCGGAAAACACGTGGACCGATCCTCCAGGCACGCCGAGATTGGCGAGCGTCGAGCTGCTGATCCCCAGATCGTTAAAACCTAAGTCGATATTGGCTCCCAGATGGGAAGTGAAATTCATTCCGGCGCCACCCTGAATATTCCAGCCCGTATCTAATTGCGAGCCGGTCGAACCTACTGGAGTGGTGAAACCGGCGCCAAAGTTAAACGTAAACCGCGGAAATTCCTGAGCGCTCAGGAAACCGGCGGCTAACAAACCGATACCCGATATGATTAAGAGTTTCTTCATGTCTTCTGTTTCCCCTAAAGAGTTTTTTGAGTGCGCCGAAGCGCTGCCTCGGAGACTGCAACCTTCTGCCCATACGGACGTAGTATCCGCTCGGAAGGTCACTGCCTCGAAATAGTCAGAAACCAGCGGGGCTGATACACAAAGATCTTACCGCCCGAAGAAAACATAAAGGACGAAGGGAAAGATTACTTGATGACTCGAAACCGGACCTTCTTCACGCGATCTGTTGTCAGATCCAGGGCAGCACGGTGACATGGATGGCGCCGGGAGCGCCTTCGCCGCCGGCGGATCGAATCGCCAGATCGGTCTGCGCCAGCTTGAAACGGTGAGTCGACATCAGGTAGAGCGGTGCGCGGCCGGAGACGATGTGCTCGAGCGCGGTTTCCACCGCCGCATAGCTGTGGCCGCGGCAGGGCCGCAGCGTGAGCCGGCGCGCCTGCAAGTCGCGCAACGAAAAATCCGGAGGCAGGAATTCGGGCGCGGCCGCGAACAACACGGCGCCATTGCGCCGCGTCAGCCGCAATGCGTTCCGGATGGTGATCTCGGACCCCGCCGCATCGATCGATAAATCCACCCCTCGCCCGCCGGTTGCGGATTGAACGCGTTCCTCCAGGCTTTCCTGTTCCGCATCGATGGTGAGATCGGCCCCCAAGGCTTTCGCCACTTTGAGCCGTTTCTCGTCGCTGCCGAGGCCGCTGATGAGAATCAGCGACGCGCCCGCTGCCTTCGCCGCCGCCACGCAGGCCAGTCCTTGCTGCCCCGGACCCTGGATCAGCACGCTCTTCCCCGGACCGATGCCTCCCTCAATCCAGGTCCACTGAAACCCGTTGCCGAGCGGAATGGCCATCGCGGCAAGCTCCGCCGGCACGCCATCCGGCAAGCGATGAAACACCGAGTTCGGATGCAGATATTGAAACTGGCTGTAGCCGCCCCACAGGCCGGGCGCTTCGGAAACCGGGGTTGCGCCGTAGCGCAATGCTCCTGGCAGCCGCGATTCCGTTTGTTCGCATAGCCGGTACTCGCCGGACCGGCAGAAGCCGCAGTGCCCGCAGGGAAGGTACTCTTCGAGCAGCACGCGATCCTGCTCTTTCAAGCCCCAGCGCCGTTCCGCCAGCGGCCCGGCGCGGAAAACGCGGCCCACGTTTTCGTGCCCCATAATGCGTTCCGGACCTTCGGCGCGATAGCTGCGCCAGTCGGACCCGCACACTCCCGCCGCCTCGATTCGCAGCAGACCGGCATCCGGCGGAATCTCCGGAAACGGATACTCGCGGATTTCCGTTTGCATGGGAGCGATAGTGGTGGCGGCGCGGACCAGCACGCCTTAAATCTTATCCGAGAGGGCCGCTCCAACCAGGCGATGTACAATATACATCGTGAGGCGGACGCAGCTTTATCTGGACGACGACCTGTGGAAGACGCTGCATGAGCGGGCGCGCGCGCAAGGCACCACAATTTCGGCACTGGTTCGCGATGCAGTCCGTAAACAGTACGCGCCGAACCTGGAAGAGCGCCGGAAAGCCATGGAGGCCTTTGTTGGACTCCGAAGGCGGCGCTTCGCGAATGTGGACGCCGTCGAGTATGTGCGGAAATTGCGCGAGGACGATCGCCTGGAGAGACTTCATAAGCAATGGCGTAGCGAAGAGTGAGCGTTCTTATCGATTCGGACATACTTATCGAGGTGTCACGCGGTCGAGACCTGCCGATTGTGTCGCGATGGCTGACTCTAGCGCGATCGAAGGAGAAAATCCTATACTCGCCTGTCAGCGCGGCCGAGATCTGGAGTGGAGCGCTGCCGGGCGAATTCGAGACCACGGACTACCTGTTCGGATCGATGACCTGCCTGCCAATCGATGGCCAGACCGGCCGGCAGGCCGGCGCATATCTCCACGCATATCGAAAAAGCCACGGGTTGCGGATGGCCGATGCCCTCATCGCCGCCGGCGCCGTTCTCAGTGGCGCCGCGCTCTGGACTCGAAATCGCAAACATTTCCCGATGAAAGAAATTGAATTCTACTAACCAAGAGGCCGGCTGCGCCGGGGACACGGCGTGGGCAGGGGAACCCCCTGCGCCACTCCTCAGAAAAAGTACTTCACGGCGAACTGCATGATCCGCGGGCTGACGTCCGACAGGATCTTGCCGAAGTTGCTGCTGTTCAGCGCCGAGCCGGAAGCATTGCCCACCAGTCCCGGGTTCGACGGGTTCAGGAAGTTCACGCGGTTTTCGATGTTGAAGGCTTCGGCGCGAATTTCGACGGACTGCTTTTCCTTCACCTGGAATCGCCTGGTGAGCGCCAGGTCCACATCGAAGTACCCCGGACCGACGAGGTTGTTCGGGCTCATATTCCCCAAAGTACCCACCAGGTTTGCCAAACTGCCCGACCCCGGAGTGCCGAAAGCGGCCGGGTTCAGCCAGCAGGTGTAACTGCGATTGGCGCAGTACGGGTTCGGCAGCAGTTGTTGCGGCCGCTGGCCGGAGATCGAGTTCAAGGCGTTATCGACGCCCGTGGTAATCGAGAAATAGCTGCCGGAATGTACGCCCACAATCGGGGAGAGCTGCCAGTCGCCCGCCACCCATTGCAGAGGACGCGAGGAAAACCGCGGCGCCTGGAGCACGGCCGAAAGATTGAAATTCTGCCGGACGTCCACGGAACTGCAGTTGCCGCGGTCGAAGCGGCGATTGCTCGGATTGGTGTAGATGGGGCCGGAGAGTTCGGTAGTTTGCGGATCGCCGATGCAATGCGCATAGGTATAATTCGCCAGCGCCGAAAAACGATTCGTCAGCCGATGTTCGGCTGAAACCATCAGGGCGTTGTAGCTGGCCGTGCCGCCATCATCCAGATATTCGAGTTGAGCGTAATAGGGACCTTGCGAGGGGTTCAACTGCGTCAGCAGGCGGCGCGCCTGCGTGTTCGCCAGGCTGGAACATGGCCCTGCCTTGGCGAGGCCGTATTGCCCCGCGGCGCAATTGCCGGGAATGTAAATGGCCGGATTTAATTCCTGGTCGGTCCAGAGGTGGATTGTGTTGTTGCCCAGGTAACTGGCTTTCAGCAACCAACTGGGGGAGACCTGCTTTTGCAAACTCAGATTCCACTGCTCCACGTACGTGTTCTGCACGTGGAGAGGAACGGTCTCGTAATAACCGGCCGTGGGATAAGGCGTATTCGCATTCTGCGATGTGGGGAAGGGGTTTCCGCCCGGATACCCCAGCCACGGATTGGCAAAGCCGCCGGGCGGCGCCGTCAGCGTGATCGATTCGCCCCACAAGGGTTCGGCCGAGTAGTTGTAGTAGAACAGCGTATGCGGCATGTCGTAAAACAGGCCCCACGAGGCGCGGATGAGCGTCTTGCCATCGCCCTTGGGGTCCCATGCCACGCTCACTCGCGGCGCAAAGTTCAACCATGCCGTCTGGTTGGGCCGGCCGCCGGTATTGAAGCCGGGGTCGCCCGGGAACAGCGTGCCCGCCGGCGCATTCGGGTAAATGGTGGAATGCACGTTGGCGAGGAAATCCGCCATGTTGAAATGCGTCACGTGGCCGTTCAGCAAACGCCCGTTCAAATAAGGCTCCCAACGGATGCCGTAGTTCACCGTCAGGCGAGAACTCACCTTCCAACTATCCTGCGCGTAAAGCCCGATGTAATTCCACTTTTCGTTGTCGTGCGAGATGTTCAACTGCGTGAACGAATCGAGCGACCCGGAAATGAAATCGGCCATGGCATTGCCCGTAAGATTGCCGTTAAAGGTAAACAGGCCGTCGCAGTAGACACAGAACGTGGTGGCTTGCATGGGGCGGATGTAATCGGCGCCGAATTGCATCTGGTGGGACCCCTTGATGAGGCTGAAATCGTCGCTGAACTGGTAAGTAGTGGTATTCACCAGCCCCGGCGTGGCGAATCCGCCCGCGCTCTGAAAGTCTCCGGAGATGTTGATGTTCGAGTAATTCGGCAGCGCCTCATAGATGTTCTGGACACCGATAGCCTGCGGAGTCAGAATCGGCACCTGGAATTTCGTGATTCCCACGCGATCGAGCGTGGCATGGAACGTGTTGAGCGCGCCCGGACTCACGATGTAGGTGTCACCGAGCACGAGCGAGTTTACCGTGTCGTCGGTGCCGGCGTTCTGCACGGAGAGTTCCGTGCCGGTGTAACTCGACGGAGTCAGGCTATGAGTGGCGTAGTAACGGCCAAAGAAGGATTGTTTGGCGCTGATCTGGTAATCGATCTTCGCCAGGCCCATGTATTCGTTTTGATTGGCGATCTGCGTGTAGGTGACGTTCCCGCATGGCTCCGGGCCCGTGGGAAAGAATTTCGCCATAGCCAGCGCTTGCGGGCTGATCGCCGCGGCCGGCAGCATGTTATTTATGAAGGGCGCCTTCAGAGTTTGCGGCGAACCGAAACAGTCGGCCTCGTAAGCCTGAAAATTTCCCGCCAGCATGGAAGCCGTGGGCACAACCGCGGGCGTGGCCGCCGGCGCGGAACGGATCAACGTTCCCTGAAACCCTACGAAGTAGAACAGCTTGTCCTTTCGGATCGGGCCGCCGACGGTGCCCCCAAACTGGTTCCGCTTGAGGTTGTCGCTCACCGGGGCAAAATAATCGCGCGCGTTGAAATCGCCGTTACGCACGAACTCGAACGCGTCGCCGTGTATTTCGTTGGTGCCCGATTTGCTCACGACGTTCACCGCGCCCGCCGAATGTTGTCCATATTCGGCCGGCAGCGCACTCGTCTCCACTTTGAATTCCTGCACGGCATCGGGAAACGGCAGGGGCAGATTGAGATTGTTGAACACGTCGTTATGCGTGCCGCCGTCGAGCAGGTATGTGGTTCCGTTGAGCATGCCGCCGGCGATGCTCACCAGCGCCTCATTGGGATAGTTTTTGCTGGAAATCAGGTTGCCCACGCTGGGCGCCTGTCCGAAGCCGGCTTGCACCGTGTTCGATCCGCCGGCGAGCGTGATGAGTTGCGTTACCTGACGTCCGTTCAACGGCAACTCCAGCACCTGCTGCTGGTTGACGACCTGGCCCACGCCGGTGGATTGGGTTTCGACCATCGCGGCCGAGGCTTCCACCTGCACCGATTCGTTCACCGCGCCTACATTGAGCACGGGATCGATGGTGGGAGCGGTCGCCACCTGCAGGACAATGCCGGCCTGCACGTAGGTGGTGAACCCCTCTTTCTTGACCTCGATGCGGTACGGGCCCACCGGCAGGCTGGGCAATGTATAAAATCCGCTGGCATCCGTTTGCGCTGTGCGGGCCAGGCCGGTATCGGTCTGGATGGCCGTGACCGAGGCCCCGGGAATCGCCGCGCCTGTCGCATCGCGAACCGTGCCGGAAATCTGGGATTGGGATACGGCTTGCGCATGCAGAGCCAATCCCAGTCCAAGGAACAAACCAATCTGTATGAAACGCGTTGTTAGCCGATACATAACCCCCCTGAGCCACTCCGGGAATTCCAAATTATTCGGATCCAACCCCCGCCACACCCGTGCGACGCACGAATGCCAGCATTCTTAAAAGGTTTATACGGCCTGCCCCCGGCTGTCAAGAGGAGACCCGCAGTGGGCAAAGGCTGAGGGCACCGGCGGGCGGGGGCGCGGAGGGGGGACACTTTGGGTTTTGGTTTGGCATTGGGTTGGGATTTTGAGGCCTTTTTTTTTGCTATGCGGCCTGGTTTTGGGGGTCGTGGCGGTGGCGATAGCGGTGGCTGGCCGGGTGGAAGCCTTCCTTGGCGGCTTTGGCGGCCTCTTCGAGGAGCTCGCGGCGGGCGA
>Ga0209061_1001412_pt1 | contig 40237 bp, 40 predicted proteins | sample Coa_R1_10_FD_187157 | JGI IMG/M metagenome (GOLD analysis project Ga0209061, IMG submission 187157) | Surface soil microbial communities from Centralia Pennsylvania, which are recovering from an underground coalmine fire - Coalmine... | ecosystem: Environmental > Terrestrial > Soil >... | reverse complement strand
AGCAGATGCTGACCGAGACCCTGCAGCCCTATTGGGACGATCCCGCCAAGCTGGCTCGGCTCACCGGCTATCCTTGGTGGATCAATGCTCTCCACAACATTACGTCACCATGAGATCGAAACGGTATCAGGGGGTGTCGGGCGGCGGTTCGCTCCGCCAAGCGGCAAGGCGCGCCCGCATGCGGCGGACATGACCGCCCGGCCAGTAAAGGCGACGGCAGGCGGGGCACACCAGAAAAGGGCCGCCCGCGGCGCGCGAGGAGGCCGGCACTTCCGCCGCCCGTTCGGGCGGCGCCGCCGCAAGCGGCGTATTGTCGACAAGACAGCGGGTAAAAGGGGCGTGCTGCCAATCGACGCCGAGCATCCTGTTCAGCGCGCGGGCGCCGGCCTCGACGCCGTCGCCGTCGATCAGCACGACCCGCACGCCCCCCCTCGCGGTCTCGGCAAGGTGCCTGTCCCGGGTCAACAGGATGCGATCCTCGGCGCGCGAGCGCCGGACAAGGTCTCGGTCGGCAAGCCCGCCCGCGGCGATCGCGGTGTCATAGCCGGCCGCCCGCAGCCAGCGGCCGAGCCGTCCCAGCATCTCGTCGCACAGAAACCGCATGTCCTCGTTTTCAACCGGAAACGATCCGGCGGCCGGCGCCGCTTCCGCGATCAAGATTGTGCCGCTCATGCCGGGAGTTTACGGTCTGCAGCCCGGTCCGGCAGAGAGAGCGGCAAGGAGGCGGGCGCGTGTCGGAACAGGTGGCGCATCGCGATACCCTGGCATGGCGAAGTCGGCGCACGCTCGCGCTCGCCTGCGGAGCGCACGCATTGCACGACGGCTTTACCGATCTCCTATACGTATTGCTGCCGATCTGGCAGGCCGAGTTCGGGCTCGGCTATGCCGCGGTCGGCCTGTTGCGGGGGCTCTATGCCGGGACGATGGCGGGCCTGCAATTGCCAGCCGCAATGCTCGCCGATCGCCTGGGCGGTCCCGGCCTGTTGGCGCTCGGCACGGCGCTCGCCGGTCTCGGCTATGCCGTCGCCGGCAGCGGCGGCGGCCTTGCGGCGCTGATGATCGCGCTTGTGATCGGCGGCTGCGGGTCGAGCGTGCAGCATCCGATCGGCGCCGATCTGGTCGCCCGAGCCTTCGCCGGAAGGCATTCGCGCATCGCCTTGGCGCGCTACAACTTCGCCGGCGATCTCGGCAAGATGACGCTGCCGGCGGCGGGCGCCTTTCTGGTCGCCGTGATGCCGTGGCGTCGGACGACATTCCTACTGGCCGCGCTTGCCGTTGTCGCCGCCGGCCTGATCTTGACCATGGGCCGGGATATCGGGGAAGGCCCTCCGCCCGCCGATGCGGAGGCGAGAGAGGCCGCCGTCACGGCCCCCGGCCGGGGCTTCCCGCTGCTGCTCGCGATCGGCGTCATCGACAGCGCAACGCGCATGGGCTTTCTGACCTTTTTGCCGTTTCTGTTGCGCCTGAAAGGCGCGTCGCTGCCGCTGATCGGCACGGCGCTGACCCTGGTTTTCGCCGGCGGCGCCGCGGGCAAGCTGGTCTGCGGCCCGCTCGGGGTGCGTCTCGGCGCGATCCCTTCCGTATGCGTAACCGAAGCCCTGACGGCGGCGGGGATCGCGTTGTTGTTGCCGCTGCCGCTGGGGGCCGCTCTGGCCCTGCTGCCGCTCCTCGGGATCATGCTCAACGGCACCTCCTCGGTGCTCTACGGCACGGTTCCCGAACTGGTCCGGCCCGAGCACCGGCAGCGCGCGTTCAGCCTCTTCTATACCGGCGCGATCGGGTCCGGAGCGCTGTCGCCGGCGCTTTACGGGCTTGTCAGCGACGATATCGGAGTGCCGGGGATGATGGGCCTGATCGCCGGCATCGTCCTGTTGACGCTGCCGCTCGCCTGGGCGCTGCGCCCGGCCTTGCGCCGGCCGGCCGAGCTCTGACTCCTGGCCTTGCGCCGCCGTCTGTGGTAGGCAGAACACAACGATGGCGGGAGGACGGAGAATGACGAGCGCAGCAACACAATCCGGAGCAGAGACGAGCGCCGCCCGGCCGGCAATGAAGGTGAGGGTATCGAGCGCCAAGACGCCCGAATTCACCGAGGGCCGGCGCAGCTTCTTCAAATATCGCGATCTCGGCGTCGGCGCCGCGAGCAAGGGGTGGATGCGGGCGCAGGTGATGTCGGCGCTCTCCGGCATGACGCAGCCGACCGGCTGGCACTACCATGTCTGCGAAGGACAGTTCATCTATACGCTGAAGGGCTGGGTCGAGCTCGAATTCGCCGACGGCAGCGCGTGCCGGCTCGAGGCGGGCGACTCGTGCTTCATCCCGGGCGGCATGCCGCACAATGAGATCCGCACCTCGGATGATGTCGAGATCCTCGAAGTCTGCCTGCCGGCCGATATGGGCACCGTTCCCTGCGAGCCGCCCGCCGCGCGGGCCGGCGGCTGACCCTTCCGATCGCGAAGCCGCTTGCAGAGCGCTGCGGATTTCCTATGATCAAGGTCGGGATGCGGGTGTAGCTCAATGGCAGAGCAGAAGCTTCCCAAGCTTACGACGGGGGTTCGATTCCCCTCACCCGCTCCATTCCTCTCAAAGACCGGCCGGAAGCGGCTGCGGCGGGAGGGGCGGCCGCGGGCGCCGTCATTGCGACGGTCCGCGGCCGCCCGCGCGGCTTAGGCGAGGCGGATTTTTACCGCCTCCGGTCCCTTGCGGCCTTCGGCGATGTCGACGATCACCCGCTGGCCCTCGTTGAGGCCGGGAAGGCCGGAGCGCTCGACCACCGAGGCGTGCACGAAGGCGTCCTTGCCGCCGCCGGCGCGCACGATAAAGCCGAACCCCTTCTGGGCGTTGAACCATTTGACCGTGCCGGTCTCGCTGACCGCGCTCCCGGCATCGATCGCATGATCGCTTGCGCCCGGCCCCGGCCGTCGCGGCGCGGGCGGCGATGCGGTGCTTTTGTCGACCGAGAGGATCTCGGTGACTTGCGGACCCTTCTGTCCGGCGGCGACGCGCACTTCAAGGGTTTCTCCCGGTTCGAGCCCGGAAATGCCGCTGCGTTCGAGCACCCGCGCGTGCAGAAAAGCATCGCCCGATCCGTCGGACAGCTGGACGAATCCGAACCCTTTCTCGGGCTTGAACCATTTGACGACGGCTTGCGTCGGCGGTCCTGAAGGCGGGGAAAACCGCGGCGAGCTGAATTGCGGAGCGGCTCCGAACGCACGCGGGCGGGGGTCGTAGCCGTCGTCGTCGAATTCGCGGCGACGGGCGTGACGGAAACTTCTGTCTCTGTTCAACGGGATATCCTATGGAAGCAGGGTTGGGGGCGAGGGTGGAAACAACGGGTACCGCGGAGCCGTGACCCGAGGCGGGCCGCCAGATCGTCGCAGGAATAATCAAAGCTCATCGAACGAGCGCCCGCAAGTACAGATAGGGCGGCGATGCCCACACCGCCAGACCCCGCCATCCGGTCCGGACCGTCGTCGGTGAGGCCTTTGCAAGCCGGGCATCCGGCGGCAAACGCTGGCGGCATCGGAGCGTTGCATCGGGCACGCCGGGCTTCGCAAAAAAATCACCAACGGCCCTTTGCTCCGCAAAATCCGGCCATGCTCACGTTTCCGCGTGAGCGTCGACCCGCTTTCGGGCGTTATACCGGATTGGTCGGTTCTCGCCAAATGCGGCAGGATCGGACAGTAACAATAGCCACGGGGTTCGATATGGCAAACAGATTGAGCGCAGCGATCGCCGGGATCGGTCTGGCTTTCGCTCTGCCGGCGGCGGCGGCGCAGGCTCAGGGCGGCGTCCAGGTGGGCGTGCTCACCTGCAACGTGTCCGCCGGTTGGGGTTTCGTCTTCGGATCGACGCGTACGCTGCGGTGCACCTTTGCCCCCCGACCCGGCTATGCCGAGCATTACGTCGGCACGATTTCGAAATTCGGCGTCGATATCGGATATCTGCAGGGCGCCGTAATGGTCTGGGGCGTGGTCGCGCCGACCGCAAATCTGGCGCCGGGCGCGCTTTCCGGCAATTACGTCGGCGTCAGCGGCGGGGCCTCGGTCGGCGTCGGCGCCACCGCCAATGTGCTGGTCGGCGGCTCGGGCCGCTCGATCACGCTGCAGCCGGTCAGTATCCAGGGCAATGCCGGGCTCAACGTCGCCGCCGGGATTGCCGCGATGAGGCTGCGTTACGTGCCGTGAGCCGAAAGGCGCCTTGCGGGTCCCGCCCGCAAGGCGCCGGCTGCGCGATCGCGGTGCCTGCCCCCGCCCTCATCCTTTATGCCGGCGGCCGGCACGCCCGGCATAGCTGCGCCACAACCGGTCGGCCGTGCGCTTCTGCTGATCGGACAAGGCGTTGTAGAGATTTTGAAATACCGGAACCAGGCGCTCCATGTTCTTTGCATGCTGCTCTGCAATTCCGGCGTAAGACTGCATGTTTTCGACAGCATTCATCGTACGAAATTTTTGTTCGCGCTCGGCAAACTTCTGAGCCATCGCGCGCGCATTGGTGCGCATCACATCCGCGAATTGGTGCCATTGGGGTTCTTCGGCAGCCGTGATATGCAGCTTCGAACGCAGGTCGGCGATCCGGCTGTCGACCCGTTGCAGCATTGTCCGCTCGGCCGCCCGTTCGGGCGCGGCGGCCTCGCCCGGGGCCGACGCGCCGGCGGGTGCGGCGGCTTCTGCGCCTGTCGCGGCGCGGGGCGCGCTTTGGGCGCCGACGCCGGCAGGCAGCAGAAAGGCTGCGGCCAGCATCGGAGCGGCCCAGGCGAGCGGATGACGTCTCATCGATGCCTCCTTTGCAAAGGATCGGGGTGCCGGGCGGAGCGGCGGCGATACGGGGGGAGCATGGGAAGCCCGTTCAATAGGGCGCGCCGTAATAAACCGTCGGCGGCGGCGGCGGATAATAGGGGGGCGGCGGGTAGTAGGCCGGCGGCGGCGGTTGCGCCGCGCCGGCGAGTGCGGCTCCCAGGCCGAGACCGACAATGCCGCCGATGATCGCCGCGGCCGCCGCCCCGCCGCCGTGATGGCGGTGATAGTGGCGGTAATACCGTCTGGCCTGGACCGTCGGAGCGGCGGCGATGCTCGCCAGCAACAGACCCGCGATCAGGACCCTTGTTCGACCGGCCATCGTGTTTCGCTCCTTTCTGGAAGATAAGCCTTCCCCGCCGGCTCGGCTGCCGCCCGGCGGGGAAGGATCGGTCTCCCGCCCGCCGCCCGCGGAGCGTTTGGCCGCAGACGCGTTGCAAGGGAATGGTCCGGATCATACGACGCCCTTGTCGCGCAGTCTTGCGAGATCGGCTTCGCTCAGACCGAGACGGCCGAAGATCTCGGCGTTGTGCTGGCCGAGCTTCGGTGCGACGCTGCGCACCGCGATGTCGTCGCCGATCCGGATCGGCGTGCGGATGTGCGGCACTGCGCCCAGCTCCGGATCGCTCGCATACTGGATCATGCCGCGATGCCGCACCTGCGGGTCGGCGAACATCTGCGCATAATTGTAGACCGGACCGCAGGGAACGCCGGCCTTTTCAAGCACGGCGACCCAATGCGCGGTCGTGCCGGTGGCGAAGACGGCTTCCATTTCGGCTTCGAGCGCGGCGCGGTTTTCAAGACGCGCCTGGTTCGTCGCAAAGCGCGGGTCCTCGCACCATTCGGGATGGCCGAGCGCCTCGGCGCAGCGCCGCCAGATCGACTGGCTGGCCGCCCCGATCATCAGATAGCCGTCCTTCGTCCGCATGCGCTGATAGGGCGCGTTCTGGCGATGGCGCGAGCCCTGCCGCGTCGGCTCGACATGATCGGCGAGCCACTGGGCGCTGGTCCACGAGCTGAAGCCGATCGCGGTCTCCAACAGCGAGCATTCGACCAGGCGCCCCGTGCCGGTGCGTTCGCGCTCCCAGAGCGCGGCGAGGATGCCCTGCACCGCCCACATGCCGGTGCCGAGGTCGCAGATCGGCAATCCGACCGAGGTCGGCGGCCCGTCCGGCTCGCCGGTCACGTACATGATGCCGCCCATGCCCTGGGCGATCAGGTCGAAGCCGCCGCGCCCGGCATAGGGCCCGTCATAGCCGAAGCCGGACAGCTGGGCGTAGATCAGACGCGGATTGACCTCGTGCAGGGTCGCAAAGCCGAGCCCGGCGCGCGGCATGACCGTCGGCCGGTAGTTTTCGACCAGGACGTCCATATCTGCGACGAGCCGCAGGAACAGCGCCTTTCCTTCCGGATTTTTGTAGTCGAGCGTGATGCTCTTCTTGTTGCGGTTGATATAACGGAAATAGGGGTTGCGCTCGCTGCCGTCGCCCATCGCGCGCGAGGAATCCCCCTTGCCCGGACGTTCGAGCTTGACGACCTCGGCGCCCATATCGGCAAGGATCATCGTGCAGAACGGCCCCGCCATATGCTCGGTCAAATCGAGCACTTTCAGTCCGGACAGCGGGCCCCGGCCGGGCGCGGTCATGGCTTCACCGCGGTCAGGCTCGGCAGGCGATAGCGGTCCTGCGGATCGTCCCAGCCCTTCCAGTTCGGCGCGCGCTTCTCGGCAAAGGCGGCGCGCGACTCAATAAGGTCGCTTTTGGCCCCGTGCTCGTGCAAGAGGGCGGCCAGGCGCTGCAGTTCCGGCCCCGGCGTCGGACGCATCTGCCGCATCATATGGACCGTATTGACGCGCGAGGCCGGCGGCAGGGAGAGCAGATGCTCGGCCATGGCGAGCGCGCTCGGTATGAGCGCGTCGGCATCGACCAAGCGGTTGACGAAACCGAGCTCGTAGAAGCGTTCAGCGGTGAAGCGGAAGCCCAGCGCCATCTCCATCGCGATCGGGAACGGCAGATTGGCGATATATCCATGGTTATAGCCGCCCAGCAGCCAGCGCTTGGCTTCCGAGACCTCGAACACCGCCCCCTTTTGGGCAACGCGCAGATCGGTGCGCTCGACCAGCATGAAGCCGCCGCCCATCGCAAAGCCGTTGACCGCGGCAATGACCGGCTTTTCGAGCTCGCCGGACAGGAACGGGTCCGGGATCGCCGGCCGCCGCCCGCCGGGGGTGCCGTGCGCGAGCGACTCCTTCATATCCTCACCGGCGCAGAAGGCGCGGCCGGCGCCGGTCAGGATGGCGACTTCGAACCGGCTGTCGTGGCGGAATTCGGTCCAGATCTCGGCGAGCCGGGTGCGCATTTCGTGATTGAGGGCATTCAGCCGCTCGGGCCGGTTCATCCGGACGACAAGGATCTGTCCGTGCTCTTCGGTCTCGACGACGGCCATCTTCTTTCCTCTCCGACCGGTTCTTTACAGGCTGGCGCAAGCTAGCAGCCTTGCCCGGGCGAGCTCAACCGTGCCGGCGAATCCCGGCGGGCGGGCCGAAGGCGAGGGTGGATCGGCGCGACGGACAGAAAAGGCCGGCCCGCGCCGCGGGATCGCAAGTCCTCCCGGCCGGAACGGCTCATCCGGCGCGCTGCTCGGGCGGCAGTTGCAGGCGATAGCCGACCCCCGGCTCGGTCAGGATATGGGTCGGCCGCGTCGGGTCGGGTTCGAGCTTCTGCCTGAGGCTGCGGATGAAGACGCGCAGATACTGCACTTCGCCGATCTGCGCCGGCCCCCACACCGCGCGCAACAGATGGCGGTGCGTCAGCACCTTGCCGGCGTGCATGACGAGATGGCTCAACAGCGCGAATTCCTTCGGCGACAATTTGATCTCGCGGGCGCCGCGCGCGACCCGGCGGCGCACGAGATCGATCGACAGATCGCCGGAGACGAAGACCGGCAGCTCGCCCTGCGCCTGAAAGGCGTGGCGCAGGGCGGCGCGCAGCCGCGCCATCAGCTCGGCCACGCCGAACGGTTTCGCGACATAGTCGTCGGCGCCGCGGTCGAGGGCTTCGACCTTGGAACGCTCGTCGTCGCGCGCCGACAATACGATGATCGGCAGCTTCGTGCTCCGGCGCAGCGCGCCGATCAGATCAAGGCCGCTGTCGTCCGGCAGCCCGAGATCGAGGATCATCAGGTCCGGTTTATCGGCGGCGAGCGCGCGGCGGGCGCCGGCGGCGTCGACCGCCTCGACGACCCGATACCCCGCCGCGGCAAGGCTCATGCGCAGAAAACGCCGGATCGGCGGCTCGTCGTCGACGACGAGAACGGTCAGCGGCCTAGCCATGGGCGGCCGCCGGTTCCGCGCTCCAGCATGCTTTCGGCGCGACCGGCAATGTGATCGTCACCACCGCGCCGCAGCGGTCGCGACGGTTGTCGGCGACGATCCGGCCGCCCAGGGCCTCGACAAAGCCGCGGCAGATGGCGAGCCCGAGCCCGGTGCCGGCGCGGCGGCGGTCCCGGGCGTGGACCCGGTAGAATTTGTCGAAGACGCGCTCGAGATCGGCAGGCGGTATGCCCGGGCCTTCATCGATGATCGCGATCTCGATCCGTTCGCCGGCGCGCCGCGCCCGCACGTCGATGCGGCTGTCCGGCGGCGCATATTTCGCGGCATTGTCGAGGAGGTTGACCAGAACCTGCTCGAACAGCGCCGCATCGAGAGGCAGCATCGGCAGATCGGGCTCGATTTCGACCTCGACCCTGTGGCGGACGAGCAGCGGGGCCGCCCGGTTCAACGCCGCCCCGATGATTTCGCCGATATCGAGCAATTCGAGATGCGGGACGATCGCTCCCGCTTCGAGCCGGGTCATGTCCAGCAGGTTGGCGACGAAGCGGTTGAGCCGCTCGGCTTCCTCCTGCAGGGTGGCAAGCAGCTCCTCGCGCTCCTGCGGGCCGTATTGATCGGCATAGCGGCGGAGACTCGAGGCCGTGCCGAGGATCGCGGCGAGCGGCGTGCGCAGATCGTGCGACAGCGAGGTCAGCAGCGCCGCGCGCAGCCGCTCGGTTTCGGCCGAGACGCGCGCCTCGTTGAGCCCCCGGGCGAGGGTGATCCGCTCGATCGCAACCGCGGCCTGATCGGCGAGCGCGTCGAGCAGGCGGCGCTCGTCGGGGGTCAACAGCGGTCCCGGGGCGTCGCGGTCTATGCCGATGACGCCGACCGGGCCGCTGCCGGTGCGCAGCGGCAGGAACAGGCGCTTGGCACCGGGCAGCGTGTCGGCGCCGCGCCCGGCCGGGCGATTGTGGTCCCAGCTCCAGCGCGCCGCGGCGATGTCGGCCTCGTCGAGCTGGTCCTCGGGTGGATATCCGCAAGCCACTGCGAGCCCGTCGCCGTCCTTGGCCGGCAACAGCAGCACCGTGCGCACGTTCAGCATCGAGGAGACCTGATAGGCGGTCGCCCACAGCAGATCATCGAGCGCGCCGATCCCGGCAACCTTGCGGCTGAAGGCGTAAAGTTCGGCGGTGATCTTGGCGCGGCGGCGCGCGATCACGATCTGGGTGCGCGCCGCCGCCGTCAGATTGCTGACGATGACCGCCACGATCAGAAAGAAGAACAATGCGACGACATTGTCCGGATCGCCGATCGTGAACGTATAGAGCGGCGGCAGGAAGAAGAAATTGAAGGCAAGGACGCTGAGAAAGGCGGCGAACAGCGACGGCAGCAGGCCCCAGGCGATGGCGCTGACGAGCACCGCGGTCAGGAAGACCAGCGATACGCTCTGCACCCCGATGAATCGCTGCAGGAATAGCCCAAGGCCGAGGGCGAGGGCGACGACGCCGGTGCTGCCGAGATAATGATCGACATGGATCGGCTCGCTCTTGCGCCGCGTCGCCACCGATTTGGCGGGAACGGCATCGCCTTCGGCCGCCGAGATCACATGCACGCTGATCGGGCCCGTCTTGCGCACCAGTTCATGGACGACCGAGCCGTGGATCATCTCGAACCAGCGCGAGCGGCTGGATTTGCCGATGACGATCTGGGTGATGTTATTCGCCCTTGCATAGGCGAGGATCTCCTCGGCGATGTTGCGGCCCGGGATCGTGACCGTTGCGGCGCCGAGACGTTCGGCGAGCCGGAGATGATCGGCGATGCGGTCGCGCTCGGCGTCCGAGAGGCGGTGGGTGCGCGCGGTCTCGATATAGATCGCCGTCCACGGCACCTGCAGCCGCTCGGCGACGCGCCGGGCATAACGGATGAGGCCCGCGGTCTCCGGCGCCTCGCTGACGCAAACGAGCACCCGCTCGCCGGCCGCCCAGGGTCCGGGGATCGCATGCGCCTGCATGTGCGAGAGCAATTGCTCGTCGACGCGCTGCGCGGTGCGGCGCAATGCCAGTTCGCGCAAGGCGGTCAGATTTCCCGGTGAGAAGTAATGCCGGATCGCGCGCTCGGCCTGATGCGGCACATAGACCTTGCCCTCGCGCAGGCGCTTCAACAGATCCTCGGGCGACAAGTCGACAACCTCGATGTCGTCCGCCTGATCGAGGACGCTGTCGGGCACGGTCTCGCGCACGCGGATGCGGGTGATGCGGGCGACGACGTCATTGAGGCTCTCGACGTGCTGGATGTTCAGCGTCGTGAACACGTCGATGCCGGCGGCGATCAGCTCTTCGACGTCGAGATAGCGCTTCGGGTGGCGGCTGCCGGGCGCGTTCGTATGCGCCAGCTCGTCGACGAGAACCAGCTGCGGCCGGCGCCGCAGGATCGCATCGAGATCCATTTCGGCGAGGCGATGGCCCTTGTATTCGACCGCGCGCCGCGGGATCACCTCGATGCCGTGCAGCAGGGCCTCGGTCTCGGGCCGGCCATGCGTCTCGACGACGCCGATGACGACGTCAACGCCCTCGCGCCGCATCGCCTGGGCCGCCAGCAGCATCTCGTAGGTCTTGCCGACTCCGGGCGCGGCTCCGAGAAAGATTTTGAGCCGGCCGCGACCTTCCTGCTTGGCCGCGGCAAGCAGCGCCTCCGGCCGCGGCCGTGTCTCGCGCTCCGCCATGCCGCCAGTCTAACGCAGGGACGGCGCTTAATGGAGTCGGTCGAGCGCCAGGTTCAGAGCGAGCACGTTGACCCGCTTCTCGCCGAGGATTCCGAGCGTGCGGTCCGCGACCATGCGCTCGACGAGAGCGCGGATCTCGGCCTGCGGCAGACGGCGCGCCCGGGCGACGCGCGGCACCTGGAACAGGGCGGCCGCCGGCGTGATGTCGGGGTCAAGACCGCTCGCCGAACTCGTCACCAGATCGACCGGGACCGGCATCCCCGGATTTTCCTGGTGCAGCTTGGCGGCCCTGGCCTTGACGTGATCGATCAGGGCTTGACTGGTCGGGCCGAGGTTCGAGGCGCCCGAATTGTCGGCGGCGTAGGGCGCCGGCATCGTCTTCGCGGGATCCTTCGGATCGGGCTCGCTCGTCGCCGACGGGCGGGGATGGAAATATTTCGCCTCCGTGAAGTCCTGCCCGATCAATCGCGAGCCGATGACCCTCCCGTTTCGCTCGATCAAGCTGCCGTTCGCCTGATAGGGAAAGATCAGCTGGGCGAGACCGGTCATTGCCAAGGGATAGGCGAGACCGGTGAGGAGGGTCATCGCGACGATCATCAGCAGGGCGGGGCGGATCTGCCGCAGCATCGCGCGATACCTCAGGCCAGGCCGAGGGCGGTGACGGCGAGGTCGATCAGCTTGATGCCGATGAACGGCGCGATGATCCCGCCGAGACCGTAGACCAACAGGTTGCGGCGCAGGATCGCGGCGGCGCCGATCGGCCGATATTTGACCCCCCTGAGCGCCAGCGGGATCAGCGCGATGATGATCAGCGCGTTGAAGATGACGGCCGACAGGATCGCGCTCTCTGGGCTGTGCAGGCGCATGACGTTGAGGACGGCGAGTTGCGGATAGAATGCGGCAAACATCGCCGGGATGATGGCGAAGTACTTGGCCGCGTCATTGGCGATCGAGAACGTGGTCAGCGCCCCGCGGGTCATCAGCAATTGCTTGCCGATCGCGACGATCTCGATCAGTTTCGTCGGATCGCTGTCGAGATCGACCATATTGCCGGCCTCGCGCGCCGCCATCGTGCCGGTGTTCATCGCCACGCCGACATCGGCCTGCGCCAGCGCCGGGGCATCGTTGGTGCCGTCGCCGCACATCGCCACGAGCTTGCCGCCCGCCTGCTCGCGGCGGATCAGGTTCAGCTTGTCCTCGGGGGTCGCCTGCGCGAGGAAATCGTCAACCCCCGCTTCGGCGGCGATCGCCGCCGCGGTCAGCGGATTGTCGCCGGTAATCATGACCGTGCGGATGCCCATCCGGCGCAATTCGGCGAAGCGCTCGCGGATGCCGCCCTTGACGATATCCTTCAAGTGGATGATGCCGAGCAGGCGATGGTCCCTGGCGACGGCAAGCGGGGTGCCGCCCTCCCGGGCGATGCGCTCGGCGATCGCGGTCGCGCGCCGCACCGCCTCGGCGACCGGCGCGGCGCGCAAAGCGGTGCGCAGGCCGGCGGCCGCGCCGCGCCGGTCCGGCTCGCCGCCGCCTTCGATGAAGGCGATGATCGCATCGACCGCGCCCTTGCGAATGGCGCTGCCGTCGACATCGATGCCGCTCATCCGCGTCTGCGCCGAAAAGGGCACAAAGCGCGCGTTGAGCGGCGCCATCTCGCGCCCGCGCAGCCCATATTTCTGCTTGGCGAGGACGACGATCGAGCGGCCCTCCGGGGTCTCGTCGGACAGCGAGGAGAGTTGCGCGGCATCGGCGAGCTCGGCTTCTTCGACGCCGGGCAGCGCAATGAACTCGGTCGCCTGGCGATTGCCAAGCGTGATCGTGCCGGTCTTGTCGAGCAGCAGCGTATCGACATCGCCCGCCGCCTCGACCGCGCGCCCCGACATCGCCAGCACGTTGAAGCGCACGAGGCGGTCCATGCCGGCAATGCCGATCGCCGAGAGCAGCGCGCCGATCGTCGTCGGGATCAGGCAGACGAACAGCGCGATCAGCACGGTGAGCGACACCGTCCCGCCGGCATAATGGGCAAAGCTCGGGATCGTCACGGTGGCGAAGACGAAGATCAGCGTCATGCCGGCGAGCAGGATGTTGAGCGCAATCTCGTTCGGCGTCTTCTGCCGCACCGCGCCCTCGACGAGAGCGATCATACGGTCGAGAAAGGTCTCTCCCGGCGCCGCCGTGATGCGCACCTTGAGGCGATCCGAGATGACCCGCGTGCCGCCGGTGACGGCCGAGCGGTCGCCGCCGCTCTCGCGGATGACCGGCGCCGATTCGCCGGTGATCGCCGATTCGTCGACCGAGGCGACGCCTTCGACGACCTCGCCGTCGCTGGGGATCAGATCGCCGGCCTCGACCAGCACGAGATCGCCCGGTCTGAGCGCCGCGGCGTCGACGAGGTCGAAATCGCGGGCCTCGACGGTGGCGATGCGCTTTGCAACGGTTTCGCTGCGGGTGCGGCGCAACGCGTCGGCCTGCGCCTTGCCGCGCCCCTCGGCGAGGGCTTCGGCGAAATTGGCGAACAGGACCGTGAACCACAGCCAGGCCGCGATCTGGCCGGAGAAGGCCGGGCCGGCGCCGGCCGCCGCGCCGCCGCCGAGAAGATCGCGCAGAAAGAATACGGTGGTCAGCGCCGAGACGATCTCGACGCAGAACATGACCGGGTTCTTTATCAATGTGCGCGGATTGAGCTTCCGGAACGCGGCCACGATCGCCGGCGCCAGCAGCGCGCGATCGAACAGCGGCTGCGGGCGGCGCCTGAAGGGGGCGCCTTCGGCCGGACCGAAGCCCGGCGGGAGATCGCTCATTCTTGCCATTCCGTCGAAATCACGGCGCCGGATAGGGGTGGCCCTCGCTCATCGCGACCTGTTCGGTCACCGGGCCAAGCGAGAGGGCGGGGAAATAGGTCAGCCCGCCGACGATCAGCACGACGCCGACGAGCAGACCGACAAACAGCGGCCCTGTGGTCGGGAAGGTCCCGGCCGAGGGCGCCAGCAGTTTCTTGTGCGCCAATGATCCCGCCACCGCGAGCAGCGGGATGACGAAGATGAAGCGGCCGATCAGCATCGCGAAGGCAAGCGTCAGGTTATAGAACCAGGTGTTCGCGTTGAGCCCCGCGAAGGCGCTGCCGTTGTTGCCGGTGGTCGAGGAGTAGGCGTAGAGAATCTCGGTGAAGCCGTGCGGCCCGCCATTGGCGATGGCGGACAGCCCCTGCGGCAGCACGCTGGCAAGCGCGGTAAAGCCGAGGATCGACAGCGGCAGGGAGAGCAGCGCCAGGATGGTCATCTTGACCTCCTTGGCTTCGAGCTTCTTGCCGAGATATTCGGGCGTGCGCCCGACCATCAGGCCGGCCACGAACATCGCGACGATCGCGAAGGCGAGCATGCCGTAGAGCCCCGAGCCGACGCCGCCGAAGATGACCTCGCCGAGCTGCATATCGACGAGCGGGATCATGCCGCCCAACGGCAGGAAGCTGTCGAGCATGGCATTGACGGCGCCGCACGAGGCGTCGGTCGTCACCGTCGCATAGAGCGCCGACAAGGCCGGGCCGAAGCGCACCTCCTTGCCTTCCATATTGCCGCCGGCCTGCAATGCGCCCGGCGCCGAATTGACATCAAAGGCGGCGAAGGCCGGATTGCCATGCGCTTCCGACCAATAGGCGACGGTGACGCCGGCGAGGAACAGAATCCCCATTGCGGCAAAGATCGCCCAGCCCTGCCGCTCGTCCTTGACCATGCGGCCGAGCACATTGGTCAGCCCGGCGCCGATCGCGAAGATCGAGATCAACTGGACGAAATTGGTGGCCGGCGTCGGGTTCTCATAGGGATGCGCCGAATTGGCGTTGAAGAACCCGCCGCCGTTGGTGCCAAGGAGCTTGATCGCCTCCTGCGAGGCGACCGGCCCCTGGGCGATGATCTGCCGGGCGCCTTCGAGCGTCGTCGCGCGGACATAGGGGTGCAGGTTCTGCGGCACGCCTTGCCAGACGTAGAACAGCGCGATGACGACCGACAGCGGCAGGAGGACATAGAGCGTCGCGCGCGTCAGATCGACCCAGAAATTGCCGATCGTGTTCGCCTCGCGCCGTGCGAAGCCGCGAATGAGGGCCAAGGCCAGCGCGATGCCGGTCGCCGCCGAGACGAAATTGTGCACGGTCAATCCGGCCATCTGCACGAGATAACCCATCGTCGTCTCGCCGCTATAGGCCTGCCAGTCGGTGTTGGTGACGAAGCTGACGGAGGTGTTGAAGGCCAAGCCCGGCGCGACCCCGACCTGGCCCTGCGGATTGAACGGCAGATACCATTGCAGCCGCTGCAGCGCATACAGGCTGACAAAGCCGACGGCGCTGAACAGCAGCATCGCGACGGCGTAGGTCAGCCAGTGCTGCTCCTCATTCTCGTCGATCCCGCAAAACCGATAGACCGCGCGCTCGAGCGGTCGCAGAACGGGGCTCAGAAGCGTCCGCTCGCCGGCAAAGACGCGGGTCATATAGCCGCCGAACGGCCGTGTGATCGCGACGACGGCCGCGCCGAACAGCGCGATCTGAATCCAGCCCGCGACGGTCACGGCAGGCCCCTTAGAACCGCTCGGGTCGGATCAGCGCATAGACGAGATAGGCCGTGATGAAGATGGTCACGAGCGCGCCGAGCACATAGTCGAACAGCATCGTTCTCACATCCGTTCGCAGGCCAGCGTGTAGAGCACGGCGAGGGCAAAGAAGCCGATCCCCGCCGCGATCATTGCGCCATCGAGCATGGCTGCGCGTCCTCCACAGGTGCCGACGGGAGCCCTCCCGCTGCGCCGCAGCGGCCTGCGGACCGCGGGCCCGTTCACAATGTGCCGTCGCGCATTAAGATTCGAGACATATCGGTCGGCGCGGCCATAAACAAATCATAAAACCTTCTTCGCCCGTGCCCGCTCCGGCCGGCGCAGGGGTGGGGACCGCAGAGCGTGCGGCGGCGTCCGCTCACGCCGGTGATCCCGGAGGCGGAGCCGGCCGCTTTACGCCGCGCGATATTTTATGGAATATAGCGTCATTCGGATCTGACGCGGAGAGGGCGGATGACGGCCGTCGCGGGGGAGAGGGCATTTGTCGAACATGCCGGATCGGCGGGACGAGAGGCGAGACGGCTCCGCGAGCGCGAACCGGCCTGGCGCAGCCTGTTGCGCCTGCCCTTCGGAGTGCTGCTGTGCGCCCTGACGTTGGCGCCGGCACCGGCGGCGCGGGCGGGCGGCACGGTCACGGTCCTCTATGCCGGATCGCTGGTGAATCTGATGGAGCGCAGCCTCGGCCCGGCCTTTGACAAGGCGAGCGGCGACCGTTTCCAGGGCTATGCCGGCGGCTCGCAGCTGCTGGCTAACCAGATCAAGGCGAGGCTGCGGCGCGCCGACGTCTTTATCAGCGCCGCGCCCGCGGTGAATAAGAGCCTGATGGGGCCGGCAAACGGCGACTGGGTGAGCTGGTACGTTTCCTTTGCCCGCTCTCCGCTGGTGATCGGCTACAATCCGGCGAGCCGGTTTGCGGCCGATTTCAAATCCAAGCCGTGGTACGAGGTGCTGATGGAGCCGGGGATCAGGATCGGCCGGACCGATCCGCGACTGGACCCAAAAGGGGCTCTGACGATCGCGCTGATCAAAAAGGCGGAAGCGTTCTACAAACTCCCCGGGCTGGCGCGGCGCATGCTCGGGGCGCCCGACAACCCGGCCCAGGTATTGCCCGAGGAGACGCTGGTCGGGCGGCTGCAATCGGGCCAGCTCGACGCGGGCTTTTTCTATTCGACCGAGACGGCCGACGCGAAGATCCCGGCGCTTCCGCTGCCGGCCGCGATCGCGCCGCAAGCCGTTTATACCGTCACGATCCTGCGCGATGCGCCCGACCCGGACGGCGCTGTCAGGTTTGTCGCCTATCTGCTTAGCGCGCCGGCCCGCAGGCTGATGCAGGCGCACGGGCTCGTCCCCGAAAAACCCGCCCTTGCGGGGACGATCTCCGCGGTGCCGTCGGGGCTTCGCCCGCGTCTTGCCGCGGCCCGGTGAGACGGCGCATCCCGGCGCCGCTGCCGTGGCTTGCGGGCCTGTTGGCGGTCTATCTGATCGCCCCGCTGGCGGCGGGCATTCAGCAGGCGACATCGGCGGACTGGCATGCGGTCGACGTTCCCGCCCTTGCCCGCGCCTGCGCCGTCTCGCTCGGCAGCGCGACGGCGGCGACGATGCTGATCGCGCTCGGCGGCATCCCGCTTGGCTATCTGCTGGCGCGGCTGCCCGGCCGGGCGATGGCGGTGCTCGGTTTCCTGGTCCAGCTCCCCTTGGCTCTGCCGCCGCTCGCCAGCGGCATCCTGCTGCTTTTTCTGGTCGGCTACAGCGCCCCGCTCGGCCGCCTGAGCGGCGGCGCGCTCACCGACTCGCTGAGCGGGATCATCCTGTGCCAGGTCTTTGTCGCGGCGCCCTTTCTGATCATTGCGGCGCGCTCGGCCTTTGCCGCGATGGATACGGCGTTCGAGGGTGTCGCCGCAACGCTGGGCCGCGGGCCGTTCGCGACCTTCTTGCGCGTCAGCCTGCCGATCGCATGGCCGACGATCTCGTCGGGATTGCTGCTCGCCTGGCTGCGCGCCTTCGGCGAGTTCGGCGCCACCGTGATGGTCGCCTATCACCCCTATTCCCTGCCGGTCTATACCTATGTCGCCTTCGGCGCCGAAGGCTTGCCGGCGATGCTGCCGATCCTGCTGCCGGCGCTGGTGCTCGCGGTCGCCGTGCTGGCGCTCAGCGACACTCTCGCCCGGCGGAGAGGGGAAGGGCGCTCCCCGCCGCGGCGGGCCGGCCGGAGCGAGCCCGCCCCGGGCCGCGCCGGCGTCGTCCCCGCTGGCGAGAGGGCGGAATTGGTCGTGCAGCTGGCAAGACGCCTCGACGGCTTTGCTCTCGACATCGATTGGTCGGCGCGTGCGCGCCGGCTCGCGCTCCTCGGCCCCTCCGGCTCGGGAAAGTCGCTGACCTTGCGCCTGATCGCCGGTCTCGACCGCGCCGACCGGGCGGCGGTCCGCATCGGCGACAAGGATCTCTCGCAGCTTGCCCCCGCCCGCCGCGGGATCGCCTATCTGCCGCAAGGCTACAACCTGTTTCCGCATCTCACGGTATGGGAGCAGCTGCATTTTGCGGTCGGGGCGCAGCCGGCCGCGGTGCGATATTGGATCGAGCGTCTCGACCTGCGCGGGCTTGAAGGGAGATACCCCGACGCCTTGTCGCTGGGTCAGCAGCAGCGGGTGGCGTTGGCGCGCGCGCTGGTGCGCCCGTCGCGGCTGATCCTGCTCGACGAGCCCTTTTCGGCGCTGGACGCGCCGCTGCGCGCGCGCCTGCGCCTCGAGCTGTTGGCGTTGCAGCACGAATTCGGCGCGACGACGATCCTGGTCACCCATGATCCGGAGGAAGCCGCCCTGCTGGCCGATGAACTGCTCGTGATCAAGGACGGCCGGCCCCTGCAATCCGGTCCGACCGCGACCCTCTTCGCGCGTCCGGCGAACGAGACCGTGGCGCGTCTGCTCGGCGCCGAGGATGCCGCCGCGGGCGTGGCGATCGATCAAAGCCGCATCGCGCTCGGCGGCGGCATCGTGCTGCATGTCGCCGGGCCGCCCCTGCGGCCCGGCGCGCGGGTCGGTTGGAGCATCCGGCCCGGAGGGGCCCGCTTGCGTGCCGCAGGGGCGTATCGGGGCTGCGTCGAAGGCGTCGTGCGGACGGGCCTGGGCGCCCGGATCACGGTCCGTCTCGGCGACAGCCGCATCCACATCGCCGAAAGCCGCCCCCCTTGCCCCGAAGGGGCTTCGTGTCGGCTCGATATCGACCCCGACGCGGTTCAGGTCTGGTCCCGGGAATAGGGGCAAGATCTTCGCCTTCCGCGACCATGCCCCGTCATTATGCGAGATGATACTCTTTAAAATTGTATATATAGATACTCATCTCATAGAAATTGTAGTTCTTTCGTTATATTCTTTCAGATATTGCGAGACTCGGACGGCGAGATTAGTCTCTTAGACAGGAGCGCCTTTGCGCTCCCTTTTGGGACATCCTGCCATGCCGCAATATCCCGATCTGAAGCTTTATATCGCCGGCGAGTGGAAAGGCGCCGGCGACGGCCAGCCGGTGATCAACCCGGCCGATGAAAGCGTTCTCGGCGTTGTGCCGCATGCGACCCGCGCCGATCTCGATGCGGCGCTGACGGCGGCCGAGGAGGGCTTCCGCCTGTGGCGGCGCACCCCGGCGGCCGAGCGCGCCGACATCATCGTGAAGGCTGCGCGGCTGTGCCGCGAGCGGGTCGCCGAGATGGCCGCGGCGATAACGCTCGAACAGGGCAAGCCGCTTGCCGAGGCGCGGGGCGAAATCTTGCGCGGCTGCGACATCATCGAATGGGACGCAAATGAGGGCCGCCGCCTCTACGGTCGCGTGATCCCGGGCGAGCCGGGCCTGCGCCACACGGTGCTGCGCCAGCCGATCGGCGTCGTCGCCGCCTTTACGCCGTGGAATTTTCCGATGAGCTCGCCGGCGCGCAAAATCGCCGGGGCGCTGTCGGCCGGCTGCGCCCTCATCCTCAAGGCGTCCGAAGAAACCCCCGCCGGGGCGGTCCATCTGGTCCGCGCCTTTGCCGATGCCGGCCTGCCGCGCGGCGTGCTGAACCTGGTGTTCGGCAAACCCTCGGACATCTCGGAATATCTGATCCCCCGGCCGGCGGTGCGGCTCGTCACCTTTACCGGATCGGTCCCGGTCGGCAAGCATCTGGCGGCGCTGGCCGGGCGGCATATGAAGCCGGCGATCATGGAATTGGGCGGTCACGCCCCGGTCATCGTCTGTGCGGATGCCGATCCTCTCGCCGCCGCGGCGGCGTCGGCGAAGGGAAAATCGCGCAACGCCGGCCAGGTCTGCGTATCGCCGACCCGCTTTTATGTCGAGGAGGCGGTCTACGACCGGTTCACGGCGGCCTTTGGCGAGCAGGCCGCAAGGATCAGGGTCGGCAACGGGCTTGATCCCGAGAGCGAGATGGGTCCGCTTGCCAATGACCGGCGGCTGGCGGCGATGGAAGCGTTTGTGGCCGACGCCGTGCAAAAGGGTGCGCGGCTTGTGAGCGGCGGCAATCGCCTCGGCAATCGCGGCTACTTTTATCCGCTGACGGTGCTCGCCGACGTCCCCGACGAGGCCCGGGCGATGCGCGAGGAGCCGTTTGGTCCGCTCGCCCTGCTCCGCCCGGTCAGGGATCTCGATGAAGCGATCGAACAGGCCAACGCGCTGCCTTACGGGCTTGCCGCCTACGCCTTCACGCGCGCGGCGCGCACCGTCGACCGGCTGGCCGAAGAGATCGAGGCCGGCAACCTGTCGATCAATCATTTTGTCGCCTCGATCGCCGAAACGCCGTTCGGCGGGGTCAAGGACAGCGGCTACGGGCGCGAGGGCGGCATCGAAGGGCTCGCGTGCTACACCGTCGTCAAGAACGTTTCCCATCTCGTGCTGTAGCCCGGATGCGAGGAGGGCGAACATGTATCCGCAAGTCTGCCTGTTTATCGACGGCCGGTGGGAAAAAGCCGCCGCCGGTCGCACCCTGCCGGTCGTCAATCCGGCAAATGGAGAACAGATCGGCACCGTCGCGCATGCCGAGCGCAGCGATCTCGACCGCGCCCTCGAGGCCGCCGACAAAGGCTTTCGCGCCTGGCGCAAGGTGTCCGCATTCGACCGCTCGAAGCTCATGCGCAAGGCGGCCGCCCTGCTGCGCGAACGGGCCGAGGCGATCGCCCCGCTGATGACGATGGAGCAGGGCAAGCCGCTTGCCGAGGCGCGGGGCGAGATCCTGGCCGGCGCCGACGTCATCGACTGGTTCGCCGAGGAGGCGCGGCGCGCCTATGGCCGCGTCATCCCGGCGCGCAGCGAGGGCGTCTACCAGCTCGTGATCAAGGAACCGGTCGGGCCGGTTGCCGCCTTTACGCCGTGGAACTTCCCGATCAACCAGGTCGTGCGCAAATTGTCGGCCGCGCTCGCCGCCGGCTGCGCGATCATCGTCAAGCCGCCGGAGGAGACCCCGGCCTCGCCGGCCGAATTGATCCGCTGCTTTGCCGATGCCGGGGTGCCGGCCGGGGTCATCAATCTGGTCTATGGCGTGCCGGCGGAGATTTCCGAGTATCTGATCCCGCATCCGCTCATCCGCAAAATCTCGTTCACCGGCTCGACGGCGGTCGGCAAGCACTTGGCCGCGCTCGCCGGCGCCCATATGAAGCGGGTGACGATGGAGCTGGTCGGTCACGCCCCCTCGATCGTCTTCGATGACGCCGATGTCGATCTCGCCAGCCGGCTGCTGTCGGCCCACAAATTGCGCAATGCCGGCCAGGTCTGCATTGCGCCGACGCGGCTTTTGGTGCAGGAAAAGGTCTACGATGCCTTCCTCGACAAGTTCACGGCCGCGGTCAAGGCGGTCAAAATCGGCGACGGGCTCGACCGCGCGACCCAGATGGGACCGATGGCGAACCCGCGCCGCATCGCGGCGATGGAGGCCTTTATCGGCGATGCGCTGCAGCGGGGCGCAAGGCTTGTGACCGGCGGCCATCGCATCGGCAACAAGGGCAATTTCTTCGCACCGACGGTGCTGACCGGGGTGCCGAAGGAGGCCCGCATCATGAATGAGGAGCCGTTCGGCCCGGTGGCGACGATCACCCCGTTCGCCAGCTTTGACGAGGTCGTCGCCGAGGCCAACCGCCTGCCCTATGGGCTCGCCGCCTACGCCTATACCCGCTCGGCAAAGACCGCGACCGCGATCGCCGCGGCGGTCGAAGCCGGCATGATTTCGATCAATCATCACGGCCTGGCGCTGCCCGAGGTGCCGTTCGGCGGCGTCAAGGATTCGGGTTACGGCTCCGAGGGCGGCTCGGAAGCGATCGAAGCCTATCTGAACACCAAATTCGTCACTCAAGCCGGGATCTGAGCCGCGGCGGCGCGGGCGCCGCCCGCGCCGCCCTCCTCTGGGGCGGGCCGCCAAGGCGGGGCGCCGGGAGAATGCTTGAACCGCGGGACCGTTTGGATCAGGATAATCGGATTTACAGCGTACGAGACGGTTTCGCCGACGGGGGCGGAGCCGCCCGCCAGCTTTGGTGTCGGGGCCATGCCGAGGCTCACGCTGCGTATCGATTTCGATGAGGGGCGCGCCCTCGGGCCCGGCAAGGTCAGGCTGCTCGAACTGATCGATACGCAGGGGTCGATTTCGGCGGCGGGCCGGCAGATGGGCATGTCGTACCGGCGCGCCTGGATGCTCGTCGACAGTTTGAACCGCTCTTTCCGCGAGCCTCTCGTCATCTCGCGGACCGGCGGCGCGCACGGCGGCGGCGCGGCATTGACGCCGGCCGGCCGCGCGGTCGTGCATCATTACCGCGCCGTCGAAGAGGCGGCCCATGCCGCCGGGGCCGTTCATATCGAAGCGCTGGCGGGCGCCCTGGCCGATACCTCGCCGACGGCCGCCGGACCGCACGGCAGGAACGAGCCGCGGCCGCTGTCGCGGACGGGGTAATATTCCCCGTCGGTGCGGGCGGCGCTGCCGCCCTCTTCTGCTTCTTGATCTTTGGCGGCCTTGCGCCGGCCGGCGCTGGCACGCCTCACCGGAAGGCGGCCGGCCCGCAGAGGCGCGCTGTCACGATCCGGCGGGAAGCGGCGAGGGCCGGGTGCGCGGGGCGGCGCCGGCGCTCGTCGCGGCGGCCATCGTGCCGAAAGCCGGCATGCCGGCCGGCGGCCCGGCGTCGGCATAGGGAGCGGCGGCTGCGGCATTCGCGATCTGGAACCCGCCATATTCGGTTTTGGCCTCGTCGGAATCATGGTTGAACGGCAGATCCGCCAAGGGGCCGCTCTGCCGGATGTCCCAGTCGTCATAGTCGCGCGAGCCCGACCATGCGGTCGCGTTCGACAGCCAGCTGTACTGCGCCAGCCCGGCCTGCTTGATTGCCGCGCACACGACGCCGGAACCGTAGACGCCGATCTTGTACTCGGCCCTGCCGCCGCCCGCCGCGGCCAAGCCCGCCGCTACGCCGCGGAAATACCGTTCGATCGGCGCCAGCCGCTGGGCGTTGAAGTCGACGGCAAAGTAGATCGCGCTGCCGGCCGGCTGGCCGACCGCCTTTGCCTCGCCATAGGCGGTTATCGCGTCATTGTAGCCGGAGGCGTAGGAAAAATACGCCGGATCCGGGTAATGCGGCTCCCAGACGGCGACGATCTTCAGGCCCAATGCCGACAGCCGCCGGGCCTCGCGCGCCGACAGCGGCGGCCAGCGCGAGCTCGGGTCGCGGTAATAGCGCGCGACAAAGGCGACCGGGCTGTCCTGGAGGGCGTTCAGCACGTCGCTGGCGTCGGTCGGCAGATCGATCCCCACCACCGGTCCGGCGCTGCGCGGCGGCGCGGCCGCTGCGCCCGCGGGGGCGAGCGCGGCCGGGCCAAGCGTCGGGGGCGGATGCAGCGGACCGTGGCAGGCCGCCAGGATCAGAGCCGCAAAGAGCGGCGCCGGAAATATCGTCTTCAACGTTCTTGCTCCGTGCCGGACGGGACATCGGCAGGCCCGGCGATACGGGCTTTTGATACCAGATTTTTTCCAGGGAAGCCTATACGGGAGGTTGACGTTACAGATCCGGTCTCGCGCAGCGCGCAGTTCGGGGCGGTCAGCCCCGCGCGCATGATTGCGAAACCAACCTCAGCGCCGCCCCGTTCTCGAGAGCGATTCGCTGCACCTCCTCGGGCCCGCCGTCCGGCACTGCGGCGTCGATTTCGGTCAGCATCCGCGCTGATGACGGAAATCCGGCGACAAGCGCACGCTGGGCTGCTCGATGATGCGTTGTTGCCGAAGGCACTCCCTTCGAGGGACGCGAGCCCGCCGAGCGGCGTTGGTCGTGCCGGATGTTTGCCATGCTAAGGGTCGAGAGCGATCGCGAAGCAGCAAAACGCCTTCATCGAGAGCTTTAACGGTCGTTTGTGCGACGAGCTGCTGAACGAGACCCTGTTCCGCTCGCTGCCGCATGCCCGCGCCGTCCTCGAAGCTTGGCGCCAGGACTATAACGCCGAGCGGCCCCATTCGCGCCTCGGCTGGCTGACGCCGCTCGCCTACGCCGCGGGTCTGCAGACACCGAGCTCGCAACAGGACGGGCCGCTCCCGCTCTGTGGGGGCTCCGCGGCCTGTCCCGTTGCGTCAAACGCCGAAACGCAGTTCACTCAACCCGGGACTCTGGCCACAATTGGATGAAAGTCGGGGAGCACGTCAAACTCGTCGAGCACGGTGCGGTAGAAACGCTCGCAGATGCCGTTCGTCTGCGGGCTCTTGGTCTTGGTGCGGCTGTGGTCGATGTCCTCGACGGCCAGGTAGAGCTCGTACTCGTGGCGCTCGGGACTGCCGCAATATTCGGTACCGCGATCCGTCAACACCCGGCAGAGCCGGATCTCGTGCTCATCGCAGAACGGCACCACGCGATCGTTCAGCAGGTCGGCGGCGGTGATCGGCGCCTTGCGGTCATAGAGCTTGGCAAAGGCGACTTTTGCGTAAGTGTCGTGACGGTCTGCTGATAGGTGCGACCGACACCCTTGAGCGTGCCGACATAGAAGGTGTCCTGCGCCCCACAGTAGCCGGGGCATTCCCTCTCGAACTCGCCGTGCGCCTCCTTGTCGGCCTGGGCCTTCTCCAAGGCGGTGAGCTGCGCCGCGGTGAGGATGACCCCCGCCTGTGCCGCCTTGGCTGCGAGCGCCTTCAGGCGGCGCCGCAGCGTGGTCAGATCGCGCCGCTGCCAGACGCAGCGCACCCCCGCCGGCGAGATCGACAGGCCGCGCGCGCAGCTCATTCGACACCCGCACCTGGCCCCAGGCGGGTTGCTCCACTGCCGGCACGACGACCGCCTCCGCGATCTCAACGGGCGTACGGTTCTTCAGCACCGGCTTGCGACGGCTGATCTCCGGCAGCGCCAGCTCGCCGCCTTTCTCGTAGAGCTCCTTGAAGCGATAGAAGCTGTCGCGGCTGTAGCCCATCAGCTTGCAGGCTTGGCTGACATTGCCGAGCCGCTTCGCCAGTTCCAGCAGGCCCAGTTTGGCCCGGATGATCTTCTGCGCTTGCGCCATGTCGGTTCTCCGTCATCGCCGGCGGGCGAGCCGCGGTTCCGGTCTCGGGTGAGAACCGCGCCCCGCCCACCGGCTCCTGTCTTCGGGAAACCAACGCTGTCTGTCAGATTAAGTCCGAGCTATCGCATCTCAGCCGGCAATCGCGAGCTGCTGCGCGTCATCGCCGAGAAGGCCCGGGGCTCGCTCGACGAGCTGGCGCGGATCACCGGCAAGGCCAAGTCGAACCTCTCGCGCACGCTGCGGACGATGGAAGGCTATGGCCTGGTCCGCCTCGAACGCGGCGAGCGCGGCCGCATCACTCCCAAGGTCATGCACGATCGCGTGGAGTTGGACCTGCGCTCACACCGTCGCGCAAGGCAAGCTGAACCATGACCGCTTTGGCGCGAGCAGGCCGGACCGCCGTCAGCCCGTCAAGGCTGGCGCGTTCCGCGCCACCGCTTCGCGGCTGCGGCCTTGACCGGCTGCCGCCGGCCCGGCGGGGGCTCGCCAAGCGATCAAGGTTCGAAATGAGCGCGAGCGCTCCCTTACCAGCAGGCAGCGGAAGCCGATCTGCGGCTCAAACGTCTTTACGATGCCATTGAAAGCGGCGTGGCCGATCTGGACGACCCGGCGCTCAAGGATCGCCTCGCCGGCCTCAAATCGATCCGCAATCAGGCACAAGCCGAGGCCGAGCGGACGGCCGCCTTCCTCGAAAGCAATGGCCGCCAGATCATCACGCCGGCCATGGTGAGGAAGTTCGCTGCTACGGCCCGCGAGCGGATACGGATTGCCGGCGGCGACTACCGCCGCGACCATCTCCGCGCGCTTGCCCGGCGCGTCGAGGTGGCGGATGGCGAGGTGCGCATCATTGAAAAGCAATCTGCTACAGACGCTCACGGCTGCACCCAGCACCCGGCCAGCCGCGTTTGCAGTTCGCAGTTCTGTTCCGAGATGGCGTCCCCTACCGGATTCGAACCGGTGTTGCCGCCGTGAGAGGGCGGTGTCCTGGGCCTCTAGACGAAGGGGACGCGGGCGCCGTGGCCTAGATAGCGGCTTGCGCGGGCAGGATCAAGCGTGCCGCTTAAAACCGCCCTTCCGCTCACCGCCGCGTCGGCGCGCCGGCGAAGACCGGCCGCGGCATCGCCGCCGTCAGGCGCTCGCGGACGCGCTCGTAGACGGCGTCCTGCGGCAGCCGCTGCGGCGGCCCGACCGCGGTCTCCGCCGCTTCGACCATCCGCCCGCAGCGCGCGACCGCCGCGCGCAGCTCGGGATCGGCCAGGATGAAATCGACGACCTGGTTCTGGGTTCCGAGCACCGGCGCGCCGTTCTCCTGCGTCAGCTCGCGATAGAGCGCATCGACATAGGCGAGGACGTGGCGGATCAGTTCGGTGTCTTCGGTCAATGCGGGCACGGTTCGCCTTCCGGTGCGGAAACGCCGCGGCAGGCGGCGCGGTTCGATCGCGCCTTAAGACCGTGCGGCGAATGCGCGGGCGGTGGCGGCAAGGCCGGCCGCCGGCGAAAACGGCGGCACCCAGCCGAGCAATGCGCGCGTTTCCCGGTCGTCCGCCTCGAGCGAGGCGGTCAGCCGGGCGACCAGCGGGCCCAGAGCCGGCAATGCCTGCGCCGCCGCCAGCATGGAGCCGGGGAGCGGGAACAAGCGGGCGCGGCGCCCGAGCCCGGCGGCCAGAGCCCGGACAAGCTCCGGGGTCGACAGATCGATGTCGCGGACCAGCAGCACGCGCCCGCAAGCGGCCGGATCGAGGCAGGCCCGGATGGTCAGATCGACGAGATTGTCGAGAAACACCAGGCTGCGGCGATTGTCGATGCCGGCGAAGGGCAGCGGCACTCCGGCCGCAACCAGTCGCAACAGCGCCTGCAGATTGCCCTTGACCGCGGGGCCGTAGACGAGCGGCGGGCGCACGATCACGAGATCAAGGCCGGTTGGCGCCGCCGCGAGCGCCCGCTCGATCGCCAGCTTGGCGCAGCCGTAGGGATCGGTGGGGCGCGGCGGATCGGCGGCGCGAAACGGCGCGCCCTTGACCGTCGCCGCGCCCATCGCGCGCAGCGAGCTCATATGCACGAGCCGCCGCACGCCGCACGCCGCCGCGGCGCGGACCAGCGCGCCGGCGCTCGCCGCCTCCGCGCCGCCGGGCCGACGCGACCCGTGCGCGCGCGTGGCGAGATGGACCACGATCTCGGCACCCTGCAGATGGGGGTGCCACCGGCTTTGCGGCCCGATCGTGCCGATCGCCTCAAGCCTGACCCCGGGGATCGCCGGGGCGGGGGCGCGCACGAGGCCGGTAACCTCGCAGCCGCGCGCGGCAAGGCTGCGGGCGAGCGCCCGGCCGATAAAGCCGGCCGCACCGGTGACGACGATTCGCGTCATTGGGGATGCTTTGCCGGCGCCGTCGATGCCGTTCCCGCGAACGGTGCGGATGCCTTAAACAAGGGCCGCCGCCGTGACAACCCCGTTGCGCGCAAGCCCGATGCCTGCCGATGGTCCCTCCATGAGCTTCTCCGAACCCGGAGGCACCGCCTGGTGCCGAGGAGGGCACCGGCCGCGGCGGTGCATGACGGGGAGGGGAGAGCCGTTAAACCCTCGTTGGTTGAGAATTTTTCGCCGCGAATTATGTCCGGCAATGTTGCATAATGCACAAAGAGCGATCCATGGGGCATGAATGATCGACCGCATTGCTCTCAATATCCGGCGGCTGCCGGAAGGCGTCTATCTCGCGACAAGCGAGGATGTTCCGGGGCTCACGGTCGAATGTGAGACGCGGGAGGAAACCGAAGCTGCGGCGCGCGCCATAGCGGTCGAGCTGCTTGAAGAAGAGATTGGCCATCCCCTGCCGCAGCCTCCGCATTTCACGATCACCTATTCCTGAGGCCGTGTGGCATCGCTGACCTACCGGGAGCTCCGCCGGCTCCTGGAAGAGCATGGCTGCCGGTATGTGCGCGATGCGCGCCATGGCGGCCACGAAATCTGGCATTGTCCGGGGAAGAAGCCGCTCAGTGTCCCGAAGACCCTGAAGGGCGAGGGGACCGTGCTGAATATCCTCAAGGCTGCGGGGATCACCAGAAGGCAAGACCGGTAGCTGCCGGCCGTCCGCGGAGGTTGCCAGTGAGGTCAATCCCGGATTGCGGCGCCGGTTTGCGGGGGTTGGGCGACGAAATTTTGGGATGGCCCCGTCAGTCTTCCTAGAAACCGATGCGGCCGGACCGGACGCCCGGCCGATAAAGCCGGCCGCCCCGGTGACGACGATTCGCTTCATTGGGGATGCTTTGCCGGCGCCGTCGATGCCGTTCCCGCGAACGGTGCGGATGCCTTAAACAAGGGCCGGCGCCGCGACAACCCCGTTCGCGCCGGCCCGATACCTGCCGATGGCACGCCCTTGACCTTCCCCGAGCCCGGTTGCGCCTCGCCTCCGCCCGTCCTTGCCGCCGAAGGCGGGCGCCGCCCGAAGCTGCTTTTTCTCGTGACCGAGGACTGGTACTTCTGGTCGCACCGCCTGCCGGTGGCGCGCGCGGCGCGCGATGCCGGGTTTGCCGTCGTCGTCGCCGCGCATGTCGGGCGGCATGGCGAGCGCATCGCCGCCGAGGGTTTTGCGCTGCGGCCGCTCGCCTGGCGCCGGCGCGGCGACGGGCTGTTCGGCGCCCTGCGGGCGCTCGTTGCGATCGCGCGGCTCTACCGCGCCGAGCGCCCCGATCTCGTCCATCATGTGGCGCTGAAACCGGTCCTGTTCGGCGGCCTGGCCCGCCGCCTCGCTTTTCCCTGCAAGGCGCGGGCGCCGGCCGTGATCGCCGCCGTCATGGGGCTGGGCTCGGGCTTTACCGAGGGCGGTCTCGCCGCCCGGTTGCGCCGCCCGGCGCTGCGGATGGCGCTGGCCGCGGCGGCGCGCGGCGGCCGGGTCATCGTGCAGAACCCGGAGGACCAAGCCGCCCTCGCCGCGCTCGGCGTCGCGCTGCAGCGGATCGCGCTGATTCGCGGCTCCGGGGTCGATACCGCCTGGTTCGTGCCGCTGCCCGAGGCGCAGAGTCCCCCCGTAACCGTCGCGCTCGTCGCCCGCATGCTGCGGCAGAAGGGCGTGCTCGAAGCGGTGGCGGCGGTGCGGCAGCTGCGCGCGCGCGGGCTTGCCGTCGAATTGCTGCTGGCCGGGCCGAGCGATCCCGGCAATGCCGGCTCGCTGACCCCGCGGGAGCTGATGGCGCTCGCCGCCGCGCCCGGCATAGAGTGGCTCGGCCCGGTTGCCGATGTGCGCACGGTATGGCGGCGCGCCGCGATCGCGGTGCTGCCCTCGACCTATGGCGAGGGCGTGCCCAAGGCGCTGCTCGAAGCGGCCGCCTGCGCCCGACCCCTGATCGCGACCGATATTCCGGGCTGCCGCGAGGTGGTCCGCCCCGGCCTCACCGGCCTCTTGGTGCCGCCGCGCGACATCGCCGGGCTGGCGGCGGCGATCGCCGCCCTTGCCGGCGATCCGGCGCGGCGGCGCCGGCTCGGGGAAGGGGCGCGGGCGCTTGTCGAACGCGCCTTCGCCGAGCCGATCGTGATCCGCGACACGCTTGCCCTGTATCGTGAAGCTTTGCGCGAAAGGACGCGGCGATGAGACGGGTGTGGTTGATGCTCGCCGGGCTTGGCGGGCTCGCCTCGGTGGCCGCCGGCGCCTATGCCGCCCATGGCGGCATCGGCGTGCGGGCGGCCGAGCTGCTGCGCACCGGGGCGCTCTACGGCCTGGTGCATGCCGCCGCCCTGCTCGCCGCCGCGGCGGCGGCCGAGCGCCGCAGCCGGCTCGGCCTCGCGCTCGGCGTGGCCGGCTCGGCCTTCGCCGCCGGCATTATTCTCTTCAGCTTCAGCCTGTTTGCATTGGCCTTGACCGGCATCCGGGGCTTCGCCCGGGTCACGCCGTTTGGCGGCGCCGCCTTCATGATCGGCTGGGCGGCGCTGGCCTTGCGGGCGCTGTTCCCCCGCTGAGGGGGCCCGCTCTCCGCGGGCGCGGCAAGCCCCCGCGGTGCCGGTTCGCCGGGCCTGTCGGGAAGGGGCGCCCCGGCATGCGCCGCCGCCGGCCGGCCGCTGGCCACTACCGCAGATTTTGTGCGACACTAGCTGTTTGCTGCGGTTGAGGTGCGCGATGACGACTCTGCTCTTTACCCATCCGGCCTGTCTCGAACACGACCCCGGCAGCCATCATCCGGAAGCGCCGCAGCGCCTGCGCGCGGTGCTGGCGGCGCTCGATCATCCCGATTTCGCATCCCTGCAACGGCGCGCGGCGCCGCCGGCCGAGATCGCCGATCTGGTGCGCGTCCATCCGCGCCCCCATCTCGATCGCCTCGCCGCCGCCGTGCCGCAGGCCGGCCACGCCGCGCTCGATGCCGATACGATCCTCTCGCCGCACTCGCTGAGGGCGGCGCTGCATGCGGCGGGGGCGGTGACGGCCGCGGTCGACGCGGTCGTCGCCGGCGAGGCCGACAATGCGTTCTGCGCCGTGCGCCCGCCCGGGCATCACGCCGAGCCGCGGCGCGCCATGGGCTTCTGCCTGTTCAACAATGTCGCAATCGGCGCGCAGCGGGCGCGGGCGGTGCACGGGCTGGCGCGGGTTGCGGTCGTCGATTTCGACGTCCATCACGGCAACGGCACCCAGGCGGTCTTCGCCGAGGATCCCGATCTCTTCTATGCCTCGACGCATCAATCCCCGCTCTATCCCGGCACCGGTGCGGCGAGCGAGACCGGGGTCGGCAATATCGTCAATGTCCCCTTGCCGCCGCTGTCGGGATCGCGCGAATTCCGCGCCGCGATGACCCGGCATATCCTGCCGGCGCTTGAGGCCTTCTGCCCCGAACTCGTGCTGGTCTCGGCCGGGTTCGACGGGCACGCGCAGGATCCGCTGGCGCAACTGATGCTCGCGGATGAGGATTACGCCTGGATCACCGAACAGCTGCTCGATATCGCCGGGCGTCATGCACAGGGCCGGCTCGTCTCGGCGCTCGAAGGCGGATACGACCTCGCGGCGTTGGGGCGCTGCGTGGCGGCCCATCTGCGGGCGATGATGTCGGCGTGATGGGACCAAGATGAGCCGGAGCCCCGTATACTGTTGCGTCAAGGCAACAGCGGCGGATTTGCACCATAATCGGCCGCGTGCGCGCCTGAACCTTTTCGCTTTTTTTGCTAGGTAGAAGAGGTGATATGATCGATTTGGATGTTCCCGACGATATCGCGGCGATGAGTTTCGAGGATGCACTCGCCGAGCTGGAGCAGATTGTCCGCAAGCTTGAGGGCGGACAGGTCAAGCTCGACGAGGCGATTGGCTGTTACGAACGCGGAGCCCAGCTGAAGCGGCATTGCGAACGAAAGCTCAACGAGGCGCAGCAGCGGGTCGACCGCATCGTGATCGGTCCCGACGGCGCCGTCACCGCGGAGCCGGCAAAACTTGACTGAACCCTTATGGCCAGAGTCGATCGACTTCCCGCACGCGCTCGCCGAGGCGGCGCGGCTGACCGATGCCGTGCTGGAACGGCTGCTCGTCGTGCCGCCCGGTCTCGAGGCGCGCGTTTACGAGGCGATGCGCTATGCGGCCCTGGCCCCGGGCAAGAGATTGCGGCCGTTTCTGGTGCTGGCGAGCGCCCAGCTGTTCGGCGTGGCGCGGCGCTGCGCGTTGCAGGTCGCGGCGGCGATCGAGATGGTGCATACTTACTCCCTTGTGCATGACGACCTGCCGGCGATGGACAACAGCGATCTGCGCCGCGGGCGCGCGGCCTGTCACAAGCGGTATGACGAGGCCACCGCCATCCTTGCCGGGGATGGGCTGCTGACCGCCGCCTTCGGCGTCCTCGCCGATCCCGACACCCACGGCGATCCGGCGGTGCGCTGCGAGCTGGTCGCCTCGCTGGCCGCGGCGGCGGGGCCGGCCGGCATGGTCGGCGGCCAGATGATCGACCTGTTGGCCGAACGGCAGAGCCTCGACATCGGCACGATCACCCGGTTGCAGCGGATGAAGACCGGGGCGTTGATCGCCTTTTCCTGCGAGGCGGGCGCCGTGCTTGCCAAGGCCCCGAACGAGTTGCGGCTGGCGCTCAGGGGCTATGCCCATGATCTCGGGCTGGCCTTCCAGATCGCCGACGATCTGCTCGACGTCGAAGGCTCGGCGCCCGAGACCGGCAAGCCGGTCGGCGCCGATGCCGCCGCCGGCAAGGCCACTTTCGTCTCGATTCTCGGTGCCGCGCGGGCGCGGGCGCAAGCCGAGCTTCTCGTCCGCCAGGCGGTCGCCCATCTTGATTTGTTCGAGCAAAGAGCGGAACTTTTGCGACAGGCGGCGCGATTCGTTATCACCCGTCGCACGTGAGGAGCGCTGCGTTGGAGCGAACCCAGAACCATCCCCTATCCAACCGGACGCCGCTGCTCGATCGCATCGAGCACCCGTCCGATCTGCGCCGGCTGCCCGAAGCGGATCTGCGCCAGCTCGCCGACGAGCTGCGCACCGAGCTGATCGACGCGGTCTCGATCACCGGCGGCCATTTCGGGGCCGGGCTCGGCGTCGTCGAGCTGACCGTGGCGTTGCATTACGTGTTCAACACGCCGCATGACCGGCTGATCTGGGATGTCGGCCATCAGGCCTATCCGCACAAGATCCTGACCGGACGGCGCAACCGCATCCGCACGATCCGCCAGGGCGGCGGCTTGTCCGGCTTCACCAAGCGCTCGGAGAGCGAATACGATCCGTTTGGCGCGGCGCACAGCTCGACCTCGATCTCGGCGGCGCTCGGCATGGCGGTAGCGCGCGATCTGCGCGGCGAGGAGCGCAACATCATCGCCGTCATCGGCGACAGCGCGATGAGCGCCGGCATGGCCTATGAGGCGATGAACAATGCCGGGGCGATGGATTCGCGGCTGATCGTGATCCTCAACGACAACGATATGTCGATCGCCCCGGCGGTCGGCGCGATGAGCGCCTATCTGTCGCGCCTGTTGTCCTCGAAATCCTTCCTATCCCTGCGCAATATCGCCAAGGAGGTGGTGCGCCATTTCCCCAAACCGCTCGAGGATGCGGCGCGGCGCGCGGAAGAGCTGGCCCGCGGCTTTGTGACCGGCGGAACGCTGTTCGAGGAGCTGGGCTTTTACTATGTCGGCCCGATCGACGGTCACAACCTCGATCATCTGCTGCCGGTCTTGAAAAATGTCCGCGACAGCCGCGAGCCCGGACCGGTGCTCGTTCATTGCGTGACCCACAAGGGCCACGGCTATCCGCCGGCCGAAAACTCCGAAGACAAGTGGCACGCCGTCGCCAAGTTCGACGTCGTCACCGGCACCCAGGTCAAGAGCAAATCGACGGCGCCCTCCTATACCTCGGTGTTTGCCAAGGCCTTGATCCAGGAGGCCGAGGCCGACGAGCGCATCGTCGCGATCACGGCGGCGATGCCGTCGGGCACCGGGCTCAACCTGTTCGCCGAAAAATTCCCGGATCGCTGCTTCGATGTCGGCATCGCCGAGCAGCATGCGGTGACCTTTGCGGCCGGGCTCGCAGCCGAGGGCATGAAGCCTTTCGCCGCGATCTATTCGACCTTTCTGCAGCGCGCCTACGACCAGGTCGTGCACGACGTCGCGATCCAGAAACTGCCGGTGCGCTTTGCCATCGACCGCGCCGGTCTGGTCGGCCAGGACGGCCAGACGCACGCCGGCTCATTCGACATCACCTATCTCGGCTGCCTGCCGGATTTCGTCATCATGGCGGCGGCCGACGAGGCCGAGCTGATGCACATGGTCGCGACCTGCGCCCAATATGACGAGGGGCCCTCGGCGGTGCGCTATCCGCGCGGCGACGGGGTCGGCGTGCCGCTGCCGGCCCGCGGCACGCCGCTGGCGATCGGCCGCGGCCGCATCATCCGCGAAGGCACCAGCATCGCATTGTTGAGCTTCGGGGCCCGCCTCGCCGAATGCCTGAAGGCGGCGCAGGAGCTGGCCGCCTACGGGTTGTCGACAACGGTGGCCGATGCGCGCTTCGCCAAGCCGCTCGATACCGATCTCGTCAACCGGCTGGCGCGCGAGCACGAAGTGCTGATCACGATCGAGGAAGGCGCGATCGGCGGTTTTGGCAGCCATGTGCTGCACCATCTGGCGATGAGCGGGGCGCTCGATCACGGGCTCAAGATCCGCACGATGCATCTGCCCGACATTTTTATCGATCATGACACCCCGTATAATCAGTACGAGATCGCCGGGCTTAATGCCCGCCATATCGTGGCGATGGCGCTGTCGGCTCTCGGCCGCGAGATCGCCGAGGAGCCGGCGCGGGCGTAGCCGCCCTCCGGCCCTTCTCTGGCAATGGCCGAGAGGGGCCCGCCGGCGGCGCAGCGGCGGCGAAGCGGCCGGCGGCAATCCTGTTCCGCAGTGAGCGAAAAGCGGCGTGCCGACCAGTTGCTTGTCGAGCGGGGCTTGGCGGAGAGCCGCGCCCGGGCGCAGGCGCTGATCCTGGCCGGCCGCGTTTCCGCGGGCGGCCGGCGGGTCGACAAGCCCGGCGAACAGCTTGCCGCCGCGGTGCCGCTCGCCCTCACCGGACGCGACCATCCCTGGGTGTCGCGCGGCGGCGTCAAGCTTGCCCATGCGATCGCGCATTTCGCGGTGCCGGTGGCCGGCGCGGTGGCGCTCGACATCGGCGCCTCGACCGGCGGTTTCACCGATGTGCTGCTGGCGCACGGCGCCCGGCGCGTCTATGCCGTCGATGTCGGACACGGCCAGCTTGCCTGGAAATTGCGGCAGGATCCGCGGGTCGTCGTTCTCGAGCGGACCAACGCCCGCTATCTGACCCGCGCGCAGGTCCCGGAGCCGGTCGACATCCTGACCTGCGATGTCAGCTTTATCGGCCTTTCCACGCTGTTGCCGGCGCCGCTTGCGCTTGCCGCCGAACGCGCCCGGCTGGTCGCCCTGGTCAAGCCGCAATTCGAGGCCGGCCGCGCGGCGGTCGGCAAGGGCGGGGTCGTGCGCGATCCGGCCGTTCACCGCGCGGTCTGCGAGCGGGTCGCCGCGTGGATCGCCGGCCGCCCCGGCTGGACGGTGGTCGGCCTTGTCGAGAGCCCGATCCTGGGGCCCGAGGGCAACCGCGAATTCCTGCTCTATGCGGTGCGCGAGACGGGCTGAGAAGAATGGCGAGCTCCGCGCGCAGGCGGCCGGAACGGGTCGAACAGGCGCCGGTCGATCTCGTCGTCGAGCGGCTCGGCGGGCAGGGCGACGGCATCGCCCGTCATGCGGGCGAGCCGGTGTTCGTGCCGTTCACCGTCCCCGGCGACCGGGTGCGGGCGCGCCTTGGCAGGCGCCGCGGCGGCGGGCGGGAGGCGGGGGTGATCGCGCTGCTGTCGCCGGGCCCCGGCCGCGCCCGGCCCGTCTGCCGGCATTTCGGCCGGTGCGGCGGCTGCGCGCTGCAGCATCTCGACCCGGATTTCTACCGCCGCGCGAAGCTTGCGGCGCTGACGAGCGCGCTCGCCCGTCTCGGCATCGGCCCGCAGGCGATCGCGCCGCTGCAGCAGGTTCCGCCGGGCCGCCGGCGGGCGCGGCTCGGCCTGGTGCGACCGCGCGCGCCGCAGCGTCCGGTACGGATCGGGTTCCGCGAGCGCTTCCGCCACGAACTCGTCGATCTGCACGAGTGCCCGGTGCTCGAGGGGGAGCTGTTCGCGCTGGTCGAGCCGCTGCGCCGATATGCCGGCACTCTGCTGCCGCCCGGCGGGGCGGCCGAGGCGATGCTGACCCGCACCGACAGCGGCGTCGATCTGGTGTTCGAGGCCGCCGCGCCGCCGGGACTCGAGGCTCTGGAGGCTCTCGCCCGGTTCGCCGAGGAGCAGGACCTCGCCCGCATCGTGTGGCGCTCTCCGGATGCGGAAATTCCGGTCGTCGCGCGCCGCCCCGTACGGGTCATGGTGTCGGGCGTTGCGGTGCGCGTCCCGCCCGGCGCCTTCCTGCAGGCCAGCGCGGCGGCGGAGGCGATGCTGATCGCGGAGGTCGTGCGCGGCCTCGGCCCCGCCCGCCCGGCGCTCGATCTGTTTGCCGGTCTCGGCGGTTTCACGTTGGCGCTGCGCCATGCCGGGCCGGTCCACGCCGTCGAGGGCGATGCCGATGCCGCCGCCGCGCTCGCCGCCGCCGCCCGCGGTCTGCCCGGCGTGACGGTCGAATGCCGCGACTTGGCGCGCAATCCGCTGCGCCCCGACGAACTGGCCCGTTATGCCGCCGCGGTGTTCAACCCGCCGCGCGCCGGCGCGCTCGCCCAGGCGCAGGCGCTGGCCGCCTCGCGGCTCGATACGATCGTTGCCGTTTCGTGCAACCCCGCGACTTTCGCGCGCGATGCCGGCCAGCTTCTCGCCGGCGGGTTCCGGCTCCTTCGCCTGGTGCCGATCGACCAGTTCGCCTGGACGCCGCACCTCGAAATCGCGGCGCTGTTCCGGCGCGCAGCGCCGTTCAGTTGAGCGACCAGTGATAGCCGACGGTCGGCGCCCGGCCGAGCTTGCTGACCCCGACGATCGGGCCGGTATAACCCTCGGACTGTCCCTCGCTCCGCTGCTGCAAAGGAGGTTGCGCCTTTGCCGCGCGGTCGGCGATGCGCCGCGAGATGTCTGGCACCTTGCTCAGATCGAGGATGGCCGGAGCGGCAAAACAGCGATGGGATTTTTTCGACCGGCACGGTCCGGCGGTGCTAAGGGCGGCCGGCAGAACGGCCAAAAGTGCGACGGCGGTCGATACCCAAACCTTCATTTGAGCCTCCCGCATCGGCCGCGACGGCGGGCGCGGCCTTCAAGTCGCCAATATTAAAAAGTCAACCGCGCGCAGTTTGTCAACCTTTACGAGAAAAACCCTTGCATCGTCGCGGTTTGAGCGCGAAGGGTCCGGCGCTTATCGCGTTTTGGGCCAGATCTTGGCCTTGACGCCGGCATCGGCGGGCGCGGCGATGGCGGCAAGGCGACGCTCGAGCTCCGCGCCGGGCCAGCTGCGGCCCGCCGCCCGCTCGAAGGCGTGGGCCGCCTGCAAGACGGCGGCATCGCCGAACAGCGGTCCGGTGATCATCAATCCGATCGGCAGCCCGTCGGCCAGGCCGCAATTGATCGAGGCGGACGGGTTCTTCGTCAGGTTGAAGGCATAGGTGTAGGTGGTCCAGGCGAGGAAATTGTCGGGCCCGGGGGCGCCGTCCTGCCGCGGCTCGGCATAGGGCGCCGGGATCGGCATGGTCGGCGAGAGCAGCAGGTCCCAGCGCTCGAAGAATTGGCGCAAGGACTGGCCCAACGCGGCGCGGCGGACGGTTGCGTCGAAATACTGCTCCTGACTCACCAGGCGGCCGCGCTGCGCCGCCGCGACGAGGCCCGGATCCATCAGCGCGACCGCCTCCGGCTTCTGCGCCCTGAGCAGCGCCCAGAACGCCGCCAATGCCAGGGTTTCGAACACCGGACCCGGCGATTCGGCGAACGGATCGGCGGGCTCGACGATCGCCCCGAGCCGGGCGAAGACTTCCGCCGCCCGTTCGACCGCCTGCCGCACCGCCGGCGCCGGCTCGTGATAGCCGAGCGAGAGCGACAGCGCGACCCGCCGGCCTTTGAGATCATCGGCATAAACCGCCTCGCGATAGCGGACACCGTCATCCGGCAGGCTGTGCCAATCGCGCGCATCCGGTCCTTTGATCACATCGAGCATCAGCGCCGCATCCGCGACATGGCGCGCCAGCGGTCCGCCTTGCGAGAAATCGCCGAACACCGAACCCGGATACATTGCGACGCGACCGAAGGTCGGCTTCAGCCCGAACAGGCCGCAGAAGGAGGCCGGGATGCGGATCGAGCCGCCGGCGTCGGTGCCGACCGCAAGCGGGCACAGCCCCGTCAGCACCGCGACGGCGCTGCCGCCGCTGCTGCCGCCGGGGCTGCGCTGCAGATCCCAGGGGTTGCGGGTGATGCCGCAAAGCGGCGAGTCGGTGACCGCCTTCCAGCCGAATTCGGGGGTCGTCGTCTTGCCGAAAAAGACCGCGCCATGCGCGCGCAGCCGCGCCGTCATCGGCGAATCCTCGCGCGCCGCCGTGCCGGGGGCGAGCGTGCGCGAGCCGAGCAGACGCGGCCAGCCGAGCGCTTCCACGGTGTCCTTCAGCGCCACCGGCACCCCGTCGAGAAGACCCTGGGGCTCGCCCTTCGCCCAGCGCGCTTCCGAAGCGCGCGCCATCGCCAGCGCCGTCTGCGGATCGTAGAGGACGAAGGCGTTGACGGCGGCCTCATAGCGCTCCAGCCGCCGCAGCGTCTCGCCGATGACCTCGACCGGCGAGAGTTTGCGGGTGCGGTAGAGCGCCACAAGCTCGCTCGCCGGCAGAAAAGCGATGTCGTCCGCCATGATGCCCTCTCAGGTGATGGTGACGAGGTTGGCGAGCGGCTCGCCGCGCACGAAGCGGCCGAGGTTCTCGGCCACCTCGGCCCAGCGCCGCGCCACCATGCCGTCAGTCCAGCCGGAGCAATGCGGCGTCATGATGACGTTCGGCAACTCGTGAAACGGATAGCGCGACGGGCGGCGCTCGGGCTCGGCGGCGCTTGGGTACTGCCACCACACGTCGAGCGCGGCGCCGCCGATCCGGCGGTCGCGGAGCGCGTCATAGAGCGCCGCCTCATCGACGAGCGCGCCGCGCGCAATGTTGACGAGAAAGGCCGAGGGCTTCATCAGGGCAAGGCGGCGCGCATCGAAGAGTCCCTCGGTCTCGGGGCCGAGCGCGATCGCCAGCACGACGAAATCGCAAAGGGGCAGCAGCGCATCGAGCCCGTCGAGCGGAAAGACGCGCGCGATCCCGTCGCCGGCCGCGCGCGGGCTGCGGTTGGCGGCCAGGATGCGGCAGCCGAAAGCGGCGGCGCGGCGCGCGACTTCGCGGCCGACCCGGCCGAGACCGACGATCCCGACCGTCTTGCCGAGGATCTCGCCGTGCGGCGCGCCGCTCATGACCCAGCTTGGCCGCCATGACGAATGGACGCGAAACGCCCCCTCGATCTCGCGGAAATTGTGGCTCCAGACCAGCATCGCCATCAGCACGTATTCGGCGATCGCGCTCTCATGGCCAAAGGCGTTGCAGATCGCGACGCCGCGCGGCAGGGCGGCGAGGTCGATCAATTCGATGCCGGTGGCGACCGACTGCACGAGCCTGACGCGCGGCGCCGGCGGATAGTCGGCCCGCCAATGGTTGGTCACGAGAATATCGGCATCGGCGGCGGCCGCGGGGCGGCCGATCAGGTCCCGCGGATCGGGCAGGATCTCGACCCGCAATTCGGACGGCAGCCGGTCCTTGATGCCGTTTGCCGTATCGGCGGCGACATTGCCGAGAAACAACGCTTTCATCCTCGCACCCCCGCCGCGCTTTGGCGCCCGCTCCGGCGCGGCCCGCCCGGGCCCGCAGCCCGTCAGAACGGAGCACGATAAGCGCGCACGAAGCTTCTCGCTACCCCCGCGGGAGCTCGGGGGCGCGGGTTCCGGGCTTGGCATCCGCGCCCCGGCATGTCGCGCGGCGGCGAGGCGGCAAGCCTGCAGCTCCGCCCGGAGGGCGGCCCGCTACTCCGCCGCCGCCCGGACCGGCCCCGCGGCCGCATCCTTATAGGCAAGGCTGACCGGCTGGTTCGTCTCGAACGGGCTCTTCAGGTCGAATTCCTTCGCCATCTCGCGCACCGCCGGGAACACCTCCTGGCCCAGCAGGCGGATGCAGGTCTTGGCATCCTGGTGCGAGACGGTGCCGTCATTGCCCCAGAAGGCGAGGATGCCGGGCCGCGTCTCCTGCAGCAGGATGCGTAGCTTGGCGATCACCGTCTTCGGCGTGCCGGCGATGATCATCAATTCCTCGAGCTGCTTCTCGAAAGCCGGGCGGTAGCGCGGGTTTTTCGAGCGGCCGGTGGCGAACTCGACAAAGGCGCGGCGGTTCTCCGGACTGCCGTAGCCCGAAGGCGTGCTCCACACCGGATGCGCGAGACCGGTGAACTCGCCCTGCATCCACATGAACTGGCGGGCGTTTTCGATCGCCTTTTCCTCGCTCTCGGCGACATGGATCTGCTTCAACAGCCCGTGGTAATCGGGTCCGGGGGTGAAGCCGGCCTCCGCCGCCGCCTTGTCGTAGATCTCCCAGATCCGCTTGGTGCGGTCGATCGGCGTGTTCAGCGCGACATAGGGATAGCCGTGCCGCGCCGCCCAGACGATCGTCTCGGTGCTGATGACGCCCGGGATCCAGATGCGCGGATGCGGCTTCTGCAGCGGCACCGCCCACGGATTGACGACGCGGTGCTGATAATGCGTGCCCTCCCAGCGGAACGGCCCCGGCACCGTCCACGCCTTGACGATCAGATCGTGCGCCTCCTCAAAACGCTCGCGGT
>Ga0209061_1001411_pt1 | contig 40243 bp, 36 predicted proteins | sample Coa_R1_10_FD_187157 | JGI IMG/M metagenome (GOLD analysis project Ga0209061, IMG submission 187157) | Surface soil microbial communities from Centralia Pennsylvania, which are recovering from an underground coalmine fire - Coalmine... | ecosystem: Environmental > Terrestrial > Soil >... | reverse complement strand
CGCATGGAGCGGGAAAGTCAAGTGCCTCTAACCACCGTGCTTATCGGGAAGCGATTGGCGCTTATGACCGTTCCCGGGGAACCTTTCGTTGCGTTTCAACAGCTTTGGCGGGAGTGCTGCCCGGTTCCGGACAGCTTGTTGTTGGGTTATGCGAACGGCTACTTCGGCTATTTTCCCACCATTCGCGCGGCGGCATATGGAGGGTATGGAGCGAGCGGGCCAACGGCCTGGATAGAGGTAGGTGCTGGCGAGAGGCTCGTGAATCAGGCCGTTATTCGCGTCTATGAGATGTTGGGTCAACTAAAGCCCAGGCCCTAAGGGCGACAGGCTCGGTGCTCCTTAGGCGTTATTGCGCAGGGAGCGGAAGATAGTAGAGCCGAAAGCGAATAAGATGACCAGGGTTATCCTAGGCAGAGAAGGAATAAAACGACCCATTTGCCACTTATGGTTGCAGGGTTGTTACTCATCATCGGTCTCTCCATTATGGACACGTTCATTAGCAGCATCGGACGGATGTAGATTTGTTGGTAATGGTAAATAATAGAGCCAGCCGTCATAAACGAAACTGACGGCATTGGCATCGGGCACCTCGCGAAGGTCTAGGGGATCGGTTGTACTACTTAACAGTTTGCCTTGGGGAGGTAGCCTGTTCACAACGAGCTGACCCAATTTTCGCAACTGCCCATTTTGCCGACTATCCATCCACAGAACGACAAGAGTCTTCTGGGGAATAGGCAGTTTCGGAATCATCCGCTTGAGCCACACAAGAAAAGGCGGAGGTGGTACGGGCTGTGTTGTGAGATAGACATTGGGTTGAGAAGTATCCATAACGCAGCCGATGATTGTGGTACCAGGTGGCGTAGGGGCCTTGAGAGTTGGAGAGAAAGAGGCATGTATGGTTATACCGAACCCCCCTATGTTCCAACGTGCCTGTACATTGTTCGGCAGCCACTTGCCAATGGATTGATAGAGGACGAGATGGGCCTGCTCGTCTGCTGCTTGCATGGCGGTTCGTGCGATGGCTTCGGTTAAGCCGAAGTCTAATAGGACATCATTCTGGGGGAGCAGAATCGTCTGATGGCTTCGCATGTCATAGAGGCGTATTGGCATAGTGGAGTTGCTCGGATTGGCGGCTCTACTTACCAAGATCACCGCCTGGTGGGACGATTTCCAGACATATGTCTCCCCATTTTCCGGATGGATAGGGGTTAGGCGTCGCGCGTTTCTGAGCAGGGTGTTAGGGTCGTTAAATAAGTGGGCAAGAAGCGAGAAGGTGACGGCACCTATCATAAACACCAACAAGAAGGCGCAAAGCCAAACACCGAGGTAACTCTTGCGTTTGCGGAATGTCGTTTGGGCTATCGGTTCCATAGATGTGCTTTCTGCTCCTTTCTTTGTTTCAAGAAAACGGTCTTATTCTCCTGCTTTGCTTTTCGCGATGGGCAACGGCAACAGGTAGACATGGCCTTTGTAGTAGAAACTGATGGCGTTACGACCGGGAACTTTGTAAAACATTCGTGGCCATGCCTCATAGGGAGGGTAAGGAACCATGAGGCTGATGGCGACGTTGCGCTTTGGCGGAGGGCCGAAGAGCGGTGGAAGTGAGGCAGCGACTGATGTAACGACCGTCCCAAGCTGCAGAGACCCTTTTTGATGAGGGGCACCCAGCCAGACGCTAATAACATGCGTGGTGGGGGAAGGGGGTACCCAGCGTGGAAAGAGATGATGAAGCCACGCCAGAAAGATGGAAGAGGGGCGAGTGTGGTTGGTAAGATAGAAGACCTGGTTAGAATTTCGATCGCAAAAAACGGCAAAAATCTCGGGGATCGAGTTCAGGATTTGCAGAGACCACCCGTTGTCTTGCATCGGCTGAAGTTTAGGCGGATAGATGATGTCCGAGAGCGTTATGTTGACGGCTCCACCAACGGCTCTATCATAGAGGATGAAGGTGCGTTCGGCAAATTGAGGCACGATCTCATCTGTGAGAGAGTAAATGGCGTATGTTGGGGTGAAGCCAATAGGGAAGGTTATGGATGACCCTGAGGACGAGGCGGGCAAGGCGGGCGTATTTGGCGGTGCAATGGGGAAGCGTCGAACAAGCTTGCCGTTTATATAAACCAAGCCGATGAATCGCGTTGGATGAGGTGCAGAACGAATATCTAGCTCTAGCTTGGGGGTGTAGACTTGGCCTGGTAAAGGCGTAAAAACTTTGCCGCTATCCACCATCAACACCCGCACTGGTGCCAGGGTGCATTCCGCTTTGGGGTGGCTGGTCGTAGCGCCTTCTATCCGAAGGATACTTTTACAGACCACAAGTTCATTTGACGAGGCCCAGTAGTACTTTTCGCCTGGTCGGAGGGCGATCAGTTCATGAGAGCGGACAAGGAGGGTGCTTTTCTGTGCGCGTAGCCTCCACATGCTGAAGAGAAAAAGGGCTAGCAAGCCGATGAGCAGGGCGATGCAGCAAAGAACTATCGCCCTACGTCGCCACCGCAATATTAGTGAGAACTTTTCTCTTATAGGCTTGCTGGCCGTCTTCAAGCAGGCATGACCAGACGTTTCAGAGACCATTTTTCTCTGCTCCTCCAATGGCATCGTGTTATAGGGTGCTGTTTCTCTGCAGGAGCGATGGAACCTATCGAGCACGAAGGTGCGTTCATAGAAAAAGCGGCAAGAAACCGGCGATCTCTCACTTCAAGGCCGACGCCCTTCCCCTCGAGCATTTATCGCCTATAAGTCTGCGTTGAAAGGGGTTCCTGTCCACTATGTTGATCCTCGTAATACCTCTCGCGCCTGCCCGAACTGTGGGCATTGTGCGAAAGAGAACCGTAGAACGCAATCTTCGTTTGTATGCACATCCTGCGGGTTCGAGGGCCTCTCAGCTTCGCTTTCGAGGTGACATTCCTGGCAGATGTGATTGCGGCGGGCAATATTGCTCGTCGGGCCGCAGTAAACCGGCCGTACTGCTCGGAGACAGATTCGTCTGCCGCGCCAGAGCAAGGCTGCTGTCTTGAGGCAGCAGTAGTTGACTGCCGCAAACCTTTTGAATGGAGCGTAGGCAACTAGATTGCTTCGGTTGCCCTATAGTCTTTCGTAAAAGCTTGTGTGGTACCGATACTAATGCTGGTAGATTTGCACACACATAGATTTAGACGGAATAGATGGCAAAACGGCATCAAGATGTTTCGCGGAAACGCTGCATAGGGCAAGCCTCGTGGAGGCGTCCTTGACAAAAACGTGATGGAGTGGTATATTACGCCAAACTCTATGGGAATAACTTGGGGAAGCCGTTTTACGTCGCACCCGGCCGCAATGTCGGGTGAGGTTCGAAACGGAGGTTGCAGACATCAACAAAGACCTGCGTATTAACGAGCAGATTCTGCGCGGGCCTCGGGAAACACGTGTGCGCGATGTGCGCGTGATAGACGAAAATGGCCAAGCGCTCGGAATCATGAACGTGCGAGACGCGCTCGCACTCGCCCAAGAAAAGGGCTTGGATTTGATCGAGGTAGCGCCTATGGCGCAGCCTCCTGTCTGTAGAATCGGCGACTACGGTCGCATTAAGTATGAGCAGACAAAGCGTGAACGGGAGCAACAGAGGAAGCAGCGGCAGCAAGGCGAGGTAAAAGACGTTCGTATTGACCCTCGTTCGGGCATGATCAGCGACCATGATCTGCAGATCAAGGTCAAACACATCGCCCGCTTTCTGCAAGAGGGCAATAAGGTGAAGGTCACTTTCCGTTTCATCGGGCGCGGCATCACGCGGCCGGAACTAGGCAAGCAGACGATGGAGCGGATCGTTCAGCAACTTGCCGACTGCGCCCAAGTGGAGCGACCTCCGGTTTTAGAGGGCAAGCAGCTCATTATGATCTTAAGCCCTAAAACCAGCGCTTAAATATATCGAGCGAACCTAAAACGCAAAAAGGCGGCTCTCTAGCCCCGCCTCATCAAAGGGACTATGAAGACGAAACTCAAAAGCAGGAAAACCGCTGTCAAGCGGTTCACAAAGACGGCTACCGGTAAACTGCTGCATGGTAAGACCGGTTTAAACCACCTTATGCGCAAGAAAGATGGCAGCCGCCGTCGGGCGCTTCTTGCCGGTGATGAGCTTTACAAGGGCGATCGCAAGCGCATTAAGCGGTTGCTCGGCACGGCGCTTTAGTGTGGCAACCGGCTGCCTTATCAAGCTAAAAAGAAAAGGAAGGAGTAGGTTTTATGCCGCGCGTTAAACGTGGCACGATCACTCATAAACGCCATAAAAAGATCATCGAGGCCGCCAAAGGCTACTGGGGGGCGAAACATCGCCTCTTCCGCCCCGCCAACGAGCAGGTTCTCAAATCAGGCAACTACGCCTATCGGGATAGGCGCGCCCGCAAGCGCGATTTTCGTCGCCTTTGGATCACGCGCATCAGCGCTGCCTGTCGAGCGGAAGGGTTGCAGTACTGCCGTTTCATTCAGGGGCTGCAACGTCTCGGCATCGCCCTCGATCGGAAAGTGCTGGCCGATATGGCCGTTCATGACCCGCAAGCGTTTTCACAGCTTGTCGCGCAGGCGACGAGTGCCCTCAACGCTGCAGGAGATGCCGCCTAATCGGGGCACCTTTTTGCCATTTCGCCAAAGCGCCTCGCCCTCTCCTGCGATTTCCCAAACCCCTGCAGGAGGCGAGGCGTTTTTCTTGAGAGGTTCATCACGTGAGCGATCCAATTAGCCGATTAGTGGAAGAAGCTCGGGCGGCCATCGAGGCCGCGCCGAACTTGGCCGAGCTGGAACAGGTCGAAACGCGATATCTAGGCCGGAATAAAGGGCTAAACGAGTTGAGGCGCTCCATAGGGACGTTGCCTAAAGAGCAGCGACCTCTCTTTGGTGCCCGGATCAACGAGGCCGTCGAAACCCTCACGGCCCTGATTCGCGAGCGTCGTGCTGCCCTTACAGAGCAGGAATTGCAGCAGCGCCTAAGCCGCGAAATCCTTGACGTTACCCTTCCAGGTCGTACATTGCCGACAGGGCGTCTGCATCCGCTTACCCAGACGGCCGAGCTGATACGCGAAACGCTGATCGGCATGGGCTACGAGTTTGTTGAAGGGCCGGAACTTGAGGACTATCACTATAATTTTGCTGTCCTTAACTATCCGGAGGATCATCCGGCCATGGATGAGCAGAACTCATTCTTCATAACGGAGACCAAGCTGCTGCGCACGCAGACCACCGCCATTCAGGGGCGAGTCATGGAACGACGCCGTCCTCCTTTCCGCATCGCCACCATTGGCCGCTGCTTTCGCTATGAGGCTGTGGATGCGACGCATCACCACACGTTTCACCAGGTGGATGTGTTCATGGTGGACGAAGGGATGAGCATGGCCGATCTAAAAGGCACTCTCGGTACCTTTGCCCGAGCGATGTTTGGCCCTAACACGCAGGTGCGCTTTCGCCCCGATTTCTTCCCGTTCGTTGAGCCAGGGGTGGACTATGCAATCTCCTGGCGCATGCCCGACGGGAACGTACGTTGGCTTGAAATAGGGGGAGCCGGTATGATCCATCCCAACATTCTCCGCACCTACGGCATAGATACCGAGCGCTACACGGGGTTTGCCTTTGGACTGGGTGTCGAGCGCATTCACATGCTGCGAACCGGTGTGGATGATTTGCGGCTCTATTTGGAAAACGATCTTCGATTTTTGCAGCAGTTTTAAGCGAAGGAGCAGGATATGCGTGCGCCTTTAGCGTGGTTGAAGGATTTTGTGGAGATCAAGGAGAGCGCCGAATCGTTGGCGACTCGCCTTACGATGGGCGGGCTGGAGGTGGAAGAGGTGCAGTTAGAGCCTACCGCCGAAAGCCCTCTTGCGCCCGTTTTAGACCTCTACGTTACGCCCAACCGCGGAGATTGTCTCTCGATGGTAGGTGTGGCACGAGAGATCGCCGCGCTTACCAATCTCCCCCTCACCCTGCCTGCCATTCCCGCGTCGGAAATCGGTGGAGAGGCCGCTCGACAAACGTTGGTAAGGATAGAGGCACCAGACCTTTGCCCACGCTATGCCGCTCGAATCGTGAGGGGCGTGCGTATTGGCCCCTCTCCCCAATGGATGCAAGAGCGACTGCGTGCTGCCGGACAGCGCCCTATCAATAACGTGGTGGATGTGACCAACTATGTGATGCTAGAGTTGGGACAGCCGCTGCACGCCTTCGATCTCAAGAAGCTTCATGGAGAGTGCATTGTTGTGCGCCGGGCGAAAGCGGGAGAGACGATCACGACCCTCGACGGGGAAGAGCGCACGTTAACTCCCGATATTCTGGTGATCGCCGATGCCGAGCGGCCGGTGGCCGTGGCAGGTGTGATGGGCGGAGCCAATTCGGAGGTGAGTGAAGCTACTACGGATATCCTGTTGGAATCAGCCCATTTTCATCCCCTGGCCGTGCGTCGCGCTTGTAGGCAGTTGAATCTTCGCACCGAAGCTTCCTATCGTTTTGAGCGCATTGTAGACCCTAACGGCGTGCTCCGCGCTCTCGATAGGGCCTGCCAGTTGCTCGCCGAGATCGGCCAACCGAAGGCCGTTTCGGGGGTTGTGGACATCTATCCGCTCCCTGTTCAACCGCTCCGACTAACCTTACGGGTTGCACGCGCCTCGCTGCTGCTTGGTGTGCCGGTATCGGCCGAAATCTGTTTGAACTGTTTGCGCCGGCTTGGTCTCGCGGCCACACTTCAAGGGGATGCAGAGACACTGCAGGTGGAAGTTCCCACGTTTCGGCCCGATCTGAAACTAGAGGAAGACCTTATCGAGGAGATTGGGCGTATTCATGGCTACGAAGCCATCCCTGAGCGCTTACCTGTTGGAACCACCACACCGGGCGGAGACAGCGAGGAGAGCAAGTTACTGCGGCGTATCCGGACAGCCTTGGTGGCCTGTGGACTACAGGAGGTGGTAAACCATAGCCTATCCGGCCCTTCACCCCTCGATGCACCGGATGACGCTGCGAGGCGGGTACAGGTGCGCAACGCGCTCTCGTCGGAGGTAAGCCTATTACGACGCTCTCTGTTGCCCCTGTTGGTAGAGACGGCGCGTCGCAACCTGGCGCGTGGCCAGTCCGATCTAGCGTTGTTCGAGGTAGGGCGTGTTTGGCAATGGGAAGAAACGACAGAAGGAACTATGGAGCCAAAGGAGTATCTCGCTGTTGGAGGGTTATTCTATGGCGCCCTACACGCGCCGGATTGGACGCACCATGGCAAACGGGAGCCGGCCGACTTTTACTTGCTGCGCGGGGTTGTGGAGCAACTCCTGCGGTCGCTACGAATCGATCAAGCCACCTTCATTCCCCTTGAGCAGCCGGAGCGCTTTCCACAGTTTCATCCCGGCCGTACGGCTCTCCTGCGGCTAGGCGAGACGTCTCATGCCGATGGCATTCTTGGAGAGCTGCACCCGCGTCTTGCCCAAGAGTTAGAGCTTCGTGAACGTCTTTATCTATTTGAACTCAACGTGGAAGCTTTACAGGCAGCTATGCCTAAAGAGGAGGAGCGCTATCGTCCACCTTCGCGCTTCCCTGCAGTCGTGCGCGATCTAGCACCCCGTTTGCCTCTCCATGTGGCCTATGGGGAGGTAGAGGAGGCGCTGAAAACGCTGCAGATTCCCATTCTGGAGGCGTTTCGACTAACCGATGTCTTTACAGGCCCACCGTTGCCGGATGGATGGAAAAGTCTGACGCTTTCGTTTACGTTTCGCTCCGGGACGGGCACGCTGACAGAGGCTGAAGTGAACGCTGCGGTAGAACGCATTCGGCATGTGTTAAAGGAGCGTTGTGGTGCTGTCTTTCCTGCATAATGCGCGCCGCCTGTGCTTATTCTTGATTTTCTGTGCGTTAGGTTGTATACTCGTCATGATGTCTCCAAATTTGCAAGGAGGAAGGTTTAGCGCATGATGTTGCCTCTCCAGGTGGAGCGATAGTTTCCTATGGCCATACTTGGGTTTGAGCTAGAGGAGATCGCCCGCATCGTTGCACTCGTGGAGTCACGAGGTTTAGCCGAGCTGGTGATTGAAGAGGAGGGACGCTACCTACGGGTAAGAGGGCCTTTCGCAGAGCAGACGAAAGTTTCTGCCGCTTTGGTAAGCACCCCGATGATCACGGCGCCCGCTCCGGCGGAGCCGCAAGCGGTTCCAGCAACTCCGTCAAAGCGTGCGGGACGTCGCGGTGCTGCGACCGAAGAGGCGCCTGGGCACGTTCGTCTCACCTCACCGATGGTGGGGGTTTTTTATCGTTCGGAAAAGCCCGGTGCCCCGCCTCTTGTCAATGTGGGCGATCGCGTGGAGATAGGCCAAACAGTTGGCGTGCTTGAGGCCATGAAGGTCTTTTCGGAATTTAAGTCGGAATATGCGGGGGTTGTGGTGGCTATTTTAGTGGAGGATGGTCAATTAGTAGAGGCCGGCACGCCGCTTATGGTGATTCAGACCGATAATTCATAGATAGAAAAAGAAGGCTCTAAGGAGTGAGGATGCATCCCTTCCAGAAGGAGAAAATCAGTATTGGGCTGCTAGGGCTAGGGGTAGTGGGTTCCGGCACCCTATCCCTTCTGCAGCGTAATCGTCATGCCATTGAACGAAAAATCGGCCTGCCTATTGAGGTGCGCCGAATCGCCGTGCGCGACAAGAGCCGCCCCAGAGCGGTGACAGTGGATGCAGCCCTGCTGACAGACAATGCCTACGAGGTGATTGATGACCCGGAGATAGACATCATCTGCGAGTTGATCGGGGGGGTTGAACCGGCTCGCGAGTATGTGTTGCGAGCGTTGCAGAAGGGCAAGCAGGTGGTAACGGCCAACAAAGAGATGATCGCCCGTGTCGGTCATGAACTGATGGAGGAGGCCGCCCGGCGCAACCTCGACTTTCAGTTTGAGGGGAGCGTGGCCGGAGGGATTCCGATCATCCAGCCGATGAAAAACAGTTTGGCGGGTAACCGAATCGAAGAGGTGATCGGGATTATCAACGGGACGACGAACTACATTCTAACGGCCATGGCCGAGGAAAAGACCGATTTGAACACGGCTTTGAAAGAGGCGCAATCGCTAGGTTATGCCGAGGCCGACCCCACTAACGACATCGCCGGCCATGATGCGCGCTATAAAATCGCCATTTTGGCCTCTATCGCCTTTATGAGCCGCGTTAACGTAGAGGACGTTTATGTGGAGGGCATCGAGCATGTCGAAGCTGCCGATATTGCCTATGCAGAAGAGCTTGGCTATACCATCAAGCTGCTCGGCATCGCTCGGCGTGTGGGTGAGGAGCGCATGCAGGTGCGTGTACACCCCACACTTTTGGCGAAAAACCATCCTTTGGCCAGCGTACATGATGTGTACAACGCGGTTTTTGTACGGGGCGATTCTGTTGGAGACGTGATGTTTTACGGCAGAGGTGCCGGAGCAGGCCCCACGGGCAGCGCCGTCGTAGGCGATATCATAGATACTTGTCGTAACCTACGCTTTGGCGCCACCGGACGCGTGGGCTGCACCTGTTTTGAGCGACGCACGATACTGCCCATAGATGAGGTGGAGACGCGCCACTACATCCGCATGGTGGTACATGATCGACCGGGTGTGCTGGCGGCTATCTCTAAGGTGTTTGGCGACTACGACATCAACATCGAGGCGATGATCCAAAAAACCATCAAGGGGAAACAGACCGATATCGTGTGGGTGATGCACGAGTCGCCCTGCAGAGCCATTCGGGAAGCGCTCGATATCATTCGTCATCTGCCGGTGGTTGTAGAGGTTTCTAACTGGATTCGGGTGGAGGAGTGGAAGAGCGACTAGCAACGAGAGGCTCGTTTTCCTGAAGGATATGCAGAGTTGCACATCCAATTCTCTAAAGGAGAGAAGGTAGAATGCCCGCATCGCAAAACGGCTTAGAGAGTTCATCGGAGCGACCAACGGCCTCCTATGAACTGCGAATACTCGACCCGAAGCGAATAAAGCTTTTCCGAACCGGAGGCGTAACCCGCCTTACGCTGCAGGATGAGTGCACCTATCTGCGTATCATCGCCGCTCGCGCGTTTCCACTTTCCGACCCCGACCACTATATCGGCTTTTTGGATGGGGCCGGGAAGGATATTGGCATTTTGGTAGACCCATCCCACCTAGACCCCGAATCGCGCCAAATTTTGGATGAAGAGTTAGAGAAGCGCTACTTTGTGCCCGTTGTAGAGCGCGTTATCTCGGTGAAAGAAGAGTACGGGGCGGTCTACTGGCGTGTGGAGACCGACCGTGGCGAAAAGGAGTTTGTCGTTCGTAATCTACGCGATAACATTCAGGAACTGTCTTCTACGCGCCTCTTAATTACGGACGTGGACGGCAACCGGTTTGAATTTCCCGACATCAACCGCCTCGACGCAAAGAGTTTAGGCATCATCATGCGCAACCTGTAGGTTGCATCCTTAGGAGAAACCGTTGAGTCTGCAAGGCGAGGAGGCCTTTCCTCTGGAGCCGGTCTCTGAACCCGCGGAAGCTTCCATCGAAACGCATTTGGTGGCGCGACCGGCCCAAAGTGGGCGCGAGGTGCACACGGTGGTCTGGCAGCTAGCCTGGCCCGCCGTGGCCACAATGCTTTTGCAGACCTTCAACGGCCTCATGGATACGCTTTTCGTGGGGCATTTGCCCTACGCAGCCCAAGCGCTGGCTGCAACCGGAGTGGGCGGCCAGGTTATTTTTCTGCTGATCTCGTTGGCGATGGGCGTGTCCGTAGGCTCGACGGCCTTGGTAGCCCGGTTTGTAGGCGCGAAGGAACGCGAGGAGGCGGCACAGGCATCGGGGCAATCGTTGACCCTTGGCTTGGCCATGGGGTTGTTGTTCGGTTTGCTGTTCTTTGGTTTTCGTGGGGTCATGGCCCATCTTTTATTGGGGGGTGAAGCCGATGCATTGTCGGCGAGGCTCTGTGAGCAGTTTCTCCATGTGGCCTTGCTGGCCACGCCTTGCATCTTTCTCCTCAATGCGCTCATGGGCGTTTTTCGGGGGCTTGGCGACACGCGAACGCCTTTGCGTATTCAGTGGGCAATGATCGCCATTCACATGAGTCTCGACTGGCTGCTTATCTACGGGCATTTGGGCCTCCCGAAATTAGGAATCTTCGGTGCGGGCACGGCTTTGGCCAGCTCGATTACGGTGGGCACCGCGCTCTATCTTGTGGCGCTTGGTAAGCCTGCCGGTTTGCCGGATGCCTATCGCATCGAACATCTTTTACCGGATACTCGTTGGTGGCTACGCATTCTGCGGGTGGGAATACCCGCTTCGGTCAATGCGGTGATCCGACAGTTGGGAATGATGTCGTTTACAGGAATGCTGGCGCGGGCGGCCACTGCGAGCGCCGGCATCGCCGCTCTCAACATCGGTATACGGGCTGAAGCCATTGCGTTTATGCCAGGGGTGGGTTACAGTGTGGCGGCCCAAGCTCTGGTTGGGCAAAGCTTGGGGGCGGGCGACTCCAAACGTGCGGAGCGTTTCGCCTATGCAGCCATGTGGCAGGGGGTGGGCATCATGACGATGATGGCCGCCATTTTCTATCTTTGCGCCCGTTCCTTTGCAGGGCTTTTTACCGGCGACGCGAGTGTGATCGCTTTGGGAAGTGACTATCTGCGTGTCAACGCTTTCAGCGAGCCTTTTTTGGCGCTTGCCATGGTGTTGACGGGTGGTCTGCAGGGTGCGGGTGACACTATGCGGCCTACCCTTATTACCATCCTTACCATGTGGCTTATCCGTTTGCCACTGGCCTGGTGGCTCATTTTCCGGCTAGGCTTGCAGACCCATGGGGCATGGCTCTCTATGGCAGTAAGCACCATTCTCACAGGGCTGTTGATGTTTGCACTGTTTCGTGGCGGCAGTTGGAAAAAGGTTACTGTTTAGGCATGCCACACCGGTTGCTTATCTCAAATTTGTTTGGTTGCTTTGGTAAATCCTTCCTAGTTCGTGCTCGAGCTGTGGCCGAGAGGTAAAATGGATGTGGAGATAGGTGTTCGAAAGACGGAGATGGATTTTGATATAGCGATCGTGGGTTCGGGCTTCGGCGGCTCGATCTTGGGGATGATCGCCAGGCGCCTTGGCTATCGCGTTCTTTTAATAGAACGGGGGAGTCATCCTCGTTTTGCTATAGGTGAGTCCACATCGCCCTTATTCAACCTTTTATTGGAAGAGACCGCAGAGCGCTACGAGCTGCCGGTATTGCGTATTTTGAGCGCTTACGGCAGCTGGCAACGTACTTATCCCCACGTCGCCTGTGGCCTAAAACGCGGGTTTACCTTTTTTGAACATATCGAAGGGCGTCGGTGCAATGCCTCTGCCAATCCGGCCTCTCAATTGATGGTGGCCGCTAGCCCATGTGATGAGGTGGCCGACACGCATTGGTACCGGGCCGATGTGGATGCGCTGCTTGTGGAAGAGGCTCAACAAATGGGCGTGGAGTATACCGACCGCACCGACCTCGTTCGTTTGCAGCAGCAGCCGGGCGGTGGATGGCGGCTTGAGGGGGAACGGCTAGGCAAGCCGATGGCAGTTTCCTGCCGGTTTCTGGTAGATGCAAGCGGTCCTCGAGGGTTTCTGGCGCGCGCTTTTGCTATTCCCAATAAGGGCTTCTCCAACTATCCAAAAACGCAGGCGGTCTATACCCATTTTACCGGCGTAAAGCGATGCGAAAGCGTTCCCGACTTCGTTTTGCCTCATCCAGAGCCTTATCCTATGGACGACGCGGCCGTACATCATCTTTTCGACTGCGGATGGGTATGGGTGTTGCGATTTAATAACGGTGTAATAAGTGCCGGCGCCGCGCTTGATGAGACACTGGCGCTGCAATTGGAGGTGGCGGCCGACCCGGAAGGAGGATGGAAGCGGCTGCTGGCCCGCCATCCATCGCTTCAAACGCTTTTCGACGAGGCGCAACCGATAAGACCCTTTGTTTTCGTGCCTAGCCTGACATGGCGAAGCCAGAGCGTGGTTGGAGAGCGCTGGGTTATGCTGCCTTCGGCGATGGCTTCTATTGACCCGTTGTTCTCAACCGGGTTTCCGCTCAACCTGCTGGGCATACTTCGGCTGGCCGCAATTTGGGAGCACGGTCTAGAAGAGCCTTCCCTTTCCCACGCCTTGACGGCATACGCCGAGGTTGCGTTAGCCGAGGCCGATTTCACGGCACGTTATGTGGCCGCCTGCCGTAAGGCGATGCGCTGCTTTCCCGTCTTTGCCGCCCTCAGCATGTTCTATTTTGCAGCCGCCAGTTTCTCCGAAATGGCACGGCGGCTCCATTGCCCTCATTTGGCCACGCGCTATTTAGCGGAAGACCGCAAAGACCTCATGGCAGGCTGGGCGCGATGTGAAGCGATGCTTGATGCGGTTTTGGAGCAACCAAACCCTGCAGCTCTGTCCTGTTTCGAGCAGGCCGTTGCCGAGGCCATCGAGAGGCTGAACATAGCAGGCCTCTGCGATCCACACAAGCTAAACCGCTATGGCGTTGACTTCGAGGATGTTATCCGAGGCGCGGAGAAGCTGGGCTTTACCCCGGAGGCCATGCGAGAGATCATCAAGACCGCTCCCTGGGCGCAGGGCTGTTAACTGCGACTTTGCTCCATAAGTTGCGATTTAGGGCTTATTTTTGTTCAATGTGCGTCCGTTGAGAGGGGGCTTTGCGTTCGTATCTCTTGCCGCGACTAGGATGTCTTAGGCAGGGAATGCTTGGGAGTTCATAGAAACTTACCCCAAAATACAAAGTTCCTATGGAGACTGCGTGTGAACATCATTATCATCTGCCTCGATTCGCTTCGTCAGGATCATGTCAGTTTCTACCATCAAGGCAAACCGGCCTTTGAGGGAATTCCGGCTTGTCGAACGCCTAATATAGATGCTTTCGCGCAGCAGTGTGTGGCGTTTGAAAACGCATATCCCTGTGGTCTGCCGACCATCCCCATACGAATGGAGCTGATGACCGGCCAGTTTTCCTTACCCTATCGTCCATGGCAACCGCTTGCGCCGACCGATATTCCGATGGCCGAGATTTTGCGAAAGGAGGGGTATGTTTGCGGTCTTATCTCAGATACCTATCACTATCGTGCTCCTGGAATGAACTATCATCGCGGCTTTAATGCCTATCACTGGATTAGGGGACAGGAGTATGACCCCTACAACTCCGCTCCTACACGACGTGATGTTATGGCCTATGTCAACGAAAACTACCCTCCTCAATGGCGTCAGCTGGTGGCACAGTTTCTGGCAAACACCGACGATTTTACTCAGGAGACCGACTGGTTTCCTGCCAAAGTCGTTGAGCAGGCCTGCGATTGGTTGAAGAAAAACCGGTGCCATGAGAAAATCTTCTGCTGGATCGACTCTTTTGACCCTCATGAGCCTTGGGATCCGCCGAAACGCTTTGATACCTACACCGACCCTGCTTACAGAGGCCCACGCCTCATTATGCCAATGGGTGGGCAGGCCACCATGTGGGCTACACAGGAGCAGATAGCCCATATTCGCGGGCTTTATGCTGGCGAGGTGAGCTTTGTAGATCACTGCCTTGAGCTGCTATTTACATGTCTAGCCGAGAACGGCTATTTTGACGATTCGATCGTTGTGCTACTGGCCGACCATGGGCATCCGTTGGCCGATCACGGAAAGTTTTTAAAGGGAGCGGATAGGCTCTACTCGGAGCTACTTAAGGTGCCTTTTCTGATGCGTCTGCCAAACGGCACACCGCGCCGAACGAAAGCGTTGGTACAGTTTCCCGATCTTCTGCCGACGCTGCTTGAACTGGTGGGATTAAAGAACAGCATTACTTCGATGCATGGAAGATCGTTTGCTCCCGTTTTGTTGGGGCAGGAGGATAGGCATCGGGAGGCCGTAATTGCTGGTTACTATGCTGGGGTGGATCGCTGCATTCGTGATAGCATTTGGAGTTATATCCAGCGGCCGGAAGGGGAGACAGATGAGTTGTATAACCTTCAGGAAGACCCGCGTGAAACCCGCAACCTGATAGATGTTTATCCCCAGGAGGCGGTGCGTTTGGCATCCTATTTCGGCAGCTACTGGCGTCGCAGGGTTACGCACATCGTCAAGGGCATTCAGGGCGAGTATGAAGTGGCCAGCGGGCCGGTGGTGTAAGGGTCCGTCTGCCGTTCTCTGCTTAAGTACTGCTGCCTCAGAGAACAGAATGCTGCGTTGTGGATGAAGGCTGCCATCGCTCCTTGCCCAATGTCTGTTGTAAACTACACATCTGAAGATGGGGGCTTGCCATCAGGGCTGACGCCCTTCTCATCAATGCGGGGGCATCCGGCGTCGCAAGGTTCGGTGGCATAGAGATGGCTGCATGAGAGGCGCAGTTTTGGAAATTAGGGTAGACTTTGACGGCGCCTAAGACGGCTCTATTTGGACGGTTATAGGCCGTCTGCTATGGAAACGGAATTTTGCGTTAACGGCATGGAGAGAGAAGACTTGGCTTCCCTAACGGATCGAAGGGTTGCAGAGAGACGCCTGGCTATTTTAGGGGCAGGGAGTTGGGGGACGGCGTTGGCCCTTATTTTGGCCGACAATGCCCACCGCATTTGCCTTTGGGCGCGAAGCCAAGAGCATGCTAAGGCGTTACAGCGTGAGCGGGAGAACCGTCGCTATCTCCCCGGTTTTCCGTTGCCTTCGGGTATCGAGGTTACCTCATGTCTGGAGGAAGCTCTGGCGGAAACCGAGGGAGTTATTTTCGCCGTGCCGAGCGACGCGGTGCGGTCGGTAGCCGAATCCATTCGGTCTCTCTTACCGCCTAGCGCCTTTGTGCTTTCTGCCACCAAGGGGCTGGAGGAGGGGACGGGCTTTCGCATGAGCCAAGTTCTCATGGAAGTGCTGCCGGAGGTGGAGAAGCGGCTGGCCGTGCTTTCGGGGCCCAATTTGGCCGTCGAGATGGCGCGGGGTGTCCCAACGGCTACCGTGGTGGCTGCGTTTCATGAGGAGACCGCTCGCCACATTCAGCAGGTTTTTGCGCAACAGTCCGTGCCCACTTTTCGCGTTTATACCAGCACCGATGTGGTGGGGGTAGAGCTGGGAGGAGCCGTAAAAAATGCCATCGCCATCGGTATAGGGGTTTGCGATGCCCTCGGTTATGGCGATAATGCGCGGGCCGCCTTTATGACGCGCGGTTTGATGGAGACGATCCGGCTCGGCAGAGCGCAGGGAGCGAAAGCGGAGACCTTTTCCGGTCTTTCCGGAGTAGGTGACCTTATCGCCACAGCCCATAGTCGTTTGTCACGCAACTATCGAGTGGGATATGGAATCGGGCAAGGGAAAGCGCTCGAAGAGGTGCTTCGCGAGATCGGGCAGGTGGCCGAAGGGGTGCCCACAACGCGTGTTTTATGCAGCCTTGCGCAACGTTATGGGGTAGAGATGCCTCTGAGCCAGGCTTTGCACTGCCTGCTGTTTGAAGGGTTTTCGCCTGAAGAGATCATCCGCAACCTCATGCTGAGGCCTCTGAAGAGCGAGGGCGCGCCGTGTGGCATGGAATAGGAACGAAATGGCTATATCCCGACGTTGGCTCTCCTTGCTGAACGCAGAGGGATGAGAGGTGTAAGCGCTTGAAGAGGGTTGTGGTCGTTATACCGACCTATAACGAAGCGGAGAACATCGAGCAGATCGTTCGGCAGGTGTATTCGACATTGCCCGAGACGCACCTATGGGTTGTAGATGATGGATCGCCGGATGGTACGGCCGAGATAGCTGAGGGACTACGTCCTCAGTATGAAGGGCTTTGCATTTATCGGCGGGAGGGGCCGCGTGGATTAGGTCGTGCCTATCGTGAGGCTTTTTCGCGCCTTTTACAGGAGGGGTGCTATGAGTACATCGTTCAAATGGATGCCGACCTCTCGCATGATCCGCGCTACCTGCCCGATTTGATTAGGGCTGCTGAGGAAGCGGATGTTGTTTTAGGATCGCGTTATGTAAAAGGAGGCGGTGTGCGCGACTGGCCGTTTCATCGCGTGCTGCTGAGCCGCTGGGCTAACTTCTACGTCCATCTCATCACCGGCATTCCAGTTAGGGACGCCACATCGGGCTTTCGTTGTTGGCGCGCCTCTGCTCTACAACGCCTTAACCTAGAGGAGGTGGTTTCGGAGGGCTATGCATTTGCCGTGGAAATGGTCTTTCGGGCTTACCGAGCGGGCTTGCGTATTGTGGAGGTGCCCATCGTTTTTACCGATAGGCGCCATGGACGCTCGAAGATGACACGGCGGGTTATTTGGGAGTCGGTTCAGATGCCCTGGCGTTTGCGTTTTCAGTATGGCGATAATGGCGAACGTCTCTTCCGAAAAAGGCTCTGAACATGCTATAATAGGAGACAATTGTTCGTGAGGAGACAAAGGAAATGAAGCGAACATATCAGCCTCATAACAGACGACACAAGCGTGTGCACGGATTTCGCAGCCGGATGCGCACGCACGATGGGCGCAATGTGCTGCGTCGGCGTCGGCAGAAGGGGCGTCATCTGCTTGTTCACTAAGGGTGCCGTTTGGGCTTCTGAGTCATAACGGAGGCGCGAAGAGGAGCCTGAAAGATGGAAACCGTTCGCGCCTTCAGTCCGTATGCACTACAGAATGCCACCTTGCCAGAGACAACCATGTTGCCGCGTCCGTTGCGCCTACGTGCTCGTAAAGATTTTCAGGCCGTCTATCGGCAGGGGCGTTCGTGGGCAAACCGCGATGTGGTGCTGTATTTACGAAAACGCAACGAGGATGACGTTCCAAACCCACCGCATCCGCGCATCGGGTTTGTGGTAAGCAAGAAAGTCGGCAAGGCTGTGGTGCGCAACCGTCTGCGTCGGCGCTTGCGCGAGGCCGTTCGTCTACAGATAAATAGGCTGAAACAAGAGCCATATGACCTTGTGTTCATCGCAAGATCGTCTCTGTTAAAGAAACCATGGTCGGACGTGCTAACCTCGGTGAATGCGGTTTTACAGCAGGCCGGTGTTCTCGATGAGGCTGAGGGGGAGTGTAGCCGTGAGGGAGCGAGACAAGGAAGTTAGAGTGGCGCAGCAGAACCTTTTGGGGCGGATAAGTTGGCTCGGCCGAAAGGGGCTGATCGGCTTGGTCAGGCTGTATCAAGCGACGCGTCCCTATCGCCCAAGGGTATGCCGCTACCACCCCTCTTGTTCCGAATACATGATACAGGCTATCGAAAAATACGGGGTTTACACCGGTGTGGCATTAGGGATACGACGCATTTTGCGTTGCAACCCTCTTTCGATAGGAGGGTACGATCCGGTACCGTAGGGATGGCTATCGCATCATCCGCATAAAGTTATGAGGAGATTGTCGTTGAAAATTACACAGCGTTTCTTGGTGTTTAGTGTTGTTCTCATTGTTCTCGGTGCCCTACTAACGGGGTGCAACCGAGGCCCTCAAGGCATACCCCCCTATACTTTAGAACACGCACGCCAACTTGAAGCTATCGATCCCGATGCCGCTGTAGGTACCTTTATGGCCGTGAAAAACCAGAATGCGAGCCGTAATCCGGAGCTTGCTGCCGAGGCGCTTTGGGAGTTGGCGCAGTTTACCTCCAATCCGAACTATTACGGTACGCCGGCGCAAATTCATGCCGTCGATCCCAATCATCTCACACCCGAGGCCCTTCATGAGCTAGATGAAAAGCACGCCCAGGGCGATTTACTTGCACGACAGGCACTTATCGAGCTGAAGCGCTCCTTTGCCAACACGAAAGTCGCTCAGAATCCGCAGGTAGACCAGTTGTTGAAGGTTGTTGACGAACGCATAGACCGGCGTAACTCGCACAGCTTAGGCTACAAATTTATTGACGCTCTGGTCGCCCTAACAGGACGCAAACCCGATTTCAGCTACTGGTTCGCTCTTGTTTTATTGGCGATCATTGTGCGGGCGCTCACCTTTCCGCTTATGCTGCGCATCTACGCCAATCAGCGCGAAATGCAGCGCATGCAGCCCATCATTCGTGAGATACAGACGCGCTATAAAGACGACCCACAGGTGATGTTTCGCAAAGTGCAGGAGGCTTACAAGGAGCATGGGGTGAACCAGTTTGCCTCGTGTCTTCCCATGCTCATTCAGTATCCTCTCTTGATCCTCATGTTTGAGTGGATCCGTGCCTATGAAATCCATTTTGCCAACGGGCATTTTTTGTGGATAGGCAGCCATTTGGCCGACCGGTTTCCCGGCATTGTAGCTCATAACCTTGCGGAGATGGATGTTCCGCTGTTGTTGATCTATGCGGCAAGTATGTATCTCTCCATTAAGCTCACCCCTGTGAGCGATCCACAGATGGCGCAGCAACAGCAGACAAGCTCACTTATCATGACCTTCATCATGATCTACTTCTTCTATCAAGAAGGATGGTCTTCCGCGTTCTTACTCTATTGGCTGGCGTTAAACCTCATCTCCGCGGCTCAACAATACTACTACATCTACCGCCCCACGAAGTTGGCGCAGGCCGCAGGTGGAAACGGAGCTATTACCCTGAAAGTGATAGGGGAGAACGGAAAAGGTGTCGCGCGCGATGGCCAATCTACTTCTGCACCATCCGCTACTGCACCTCAATCGGCGGGTTCGTCGCCCTCGCGTTCTCCAAGCGCACGGCCTGCACCGCGTCCACGTCGTAAGAAGAGATAATGTCGGTTTCCTAACCCATTGAAGGAGAGGACCTGGGCAGATGAGCGACCATATAGATGACGAGGCTCTGAACGAGCAGCAGCGGATCGCCCTACAGCTAATGAACGAGATATGCGATCGGCTGCCGCATGATGTGCGTCCCGTAGGACGTGAGATGCAGGGGTGTTACTTTTATGTGGAGCTTGTGGGGGAAGACGCCCAACGATTTTGGGGGCATGCGGGAAAATCGCTCGATGCGCTTCAATTCATCGCCAATAACATTCTTGTACGACGCGTTCGTGGCGAGCTGCGGCTTGTGCTAGATGCGGGCGGCTATCGGGAACGACGGGCGGCCGCGTTGCGCGCTCGCGCCCTGGAGTTGGCGCAAGAGGTGAAAGCCATGAACCAGGAGGCAGAGCTAGAGCCACTACCCCCTCATGAACGCCGTATTATCCATAAAGCGCTTGCCGATGACCCCGATGTGCGTACCTATAGTGAGGGCGAGGAGCCAGACCGACGCATCATCATCTCGCCTCGCGAGTAGCCCTTCACGAACGTAACCGGCCTATGCATCTTTCGCGTCTGTACAGTAGGGCGCGATGAGTGATCGGAACTTCTCTGACCATGGGCGTGGGCGGCGGGTTTGAGGGTCTACTCTTACTATCACCGTGAGGCCCTCTGCGGCCAGTTCCCCATCTTCTCGATACATTTTGAAAGAGAGTGTGAGGCTGCTATTGCCAATGTGACTCACCGTCACAAAAATATCCACCGGTTGAATATGCTCCACCGGTGCCCTGTAGTTGATCTCGTTGCGAGCGACCACATAAGGCCAATCGAGATCGGGATTCTCCGGGTAAGCCCCTTCTCCGAGAGCACGCCACAGCTCAAAGCGTGCCCGCTCAAAGAGCACAAGATACTCTGCATTGTGAAGATGATGCTGCGGATCCATCATATCAAAATAGACGTACTGTTTACTGTGCAATACCATTGGTTCAGACATTCGCTTCCTCCTTATACATTTCTGCGACTTCGGAATAGGTTTTTGGATGATTCCCAGCAGAGGAACAAAATGCCTATTAAGCTCAGATAAAGCCCGATGTTAAAGCTTGAAGGTCGAAACTGGAATGCGACGATGTGGTTGCCTGGAGAGAGGCGTACAGCGCGAAACAGCGAACCTTGAGATGCTGGTGGTATGAGAATAGGCACCGCATGTTTATCTACCGCTGCTTCCCAACCGGGATAGTTTTCGTCGGCGAGAATAAGCAAGCCGCCGGAAGAAGCTGCAACCTGCAAGGATACGCGGGTAGGGAGGTCTTGAAGATACATTACCGATGGATTTGGGAGATTGGGATTGTCCGACACAAAGCGAGCACGTGGTAGCGCAGAGGATAGAGGATAGAGGGTAAGGTCATCGCTTGAGAGCGGCAGCGGTGGTGTTTGAGGGGGAAGGGTGACATCGGCAAAGGCAGGGTTGTCGGTGGGTAGGGCCACCGCATAGCGAGCACCGGTTGTTGGAACAAGAGGGGCGTTAGGGTTTTGAAAAAACACCATATTACCTACTTCTGGGGGGCTAGCGTCGCTTACGCCGAAACGATTGGGACGCGCAAAGTGGTCGGCATAGGCTTTCAATTGACCAGGAAATAGGGAGTCGTAGCCCTGCACATCTCGCAGTCCGTAGACCATAGCCCCGTTGGGGGGTAAGACGACCGGAGGTGGGTTATCGAGGCTCCAGAACCGATTTATGGGGAATATACGCTCATGGCCGAGGTGGGTTTGAAGATAGCGAATGCCTGGCGTGAGAGGATAGACCCAAGCTGAACGGGCAACCGGGTTGACCGGCATACCGGTCCAAAAGAGGTCGGCGATCGTGATAGCGAGACAGCCGAGAGCGAAACGAAAGGAGCCTGGCGGAGGGCGACGCTGTGTTCTCCAGAAGAGAATAGCGGATAGCGTAAGACCGACCCCAAGGCGAACCCAATCATAGGGTATACGAGAGAGCGCTTGAGCGAAGGACGGCACATTGAGCAGGTCAAAGCCAGGAAGCGGCGCCGACAGTGCCTGAGAGACCAACAAAAGGCAGATGCCAAGACTGGCCAGTAGCGCCACAAAAAGGGCGAGGAGTGGCGGCTTTTCGAGTGGTGATTCGAGAAGATAGTCTAAACCAAACGCGGCCAAACAGGCTATGGCGAAGGCCCAGAGCACCAGAATGCGCGCCGGCGACCCAGAAGCGCCAAAGCCTGGAATCCCGAAATAGAAGAGCGCGTTCAATGGGGTGCCGAGCGCCATGAGAAGGGCGAACACCGCGAGAATCGCGAAAAACAGCGCCCGATAGTTTGGGGAACGGCGATGCAACGCGCGATAGACGGCCACGGCAGCCAAAAGCAGAGGAAGAATGCCTATATAGAGCGCTGTTTCGGCGGCGTTATGTCGTACAGCAACCAGCGAGTTGCCGGCAGATTGTAGATAAAAGCCCCAATAATGGTTTTGCGGATCGTAATCGTTGCCGGTGAGATTTGGCAAAAACAGGGTAGAGAGTTCGTAGGGTTGAAGGGCGTAGGCGACGTACTCTTGGTAACCGGCCGCTGTGGCCTGGGTTGCGCGGTGGGATAGACGCGAAAGCTCTAATGTTGGCAGAAGCTGAACGGAACAGAGGAGGCCACCGAGTAAAAAAAACCCGGCCGATAGCGCAAGCAGTTTCCCGATGGGTTTGTGTTCCTGTGCCGTACGAATGAGAAGGGCGAGCGCCCATAGAAAGGCAGCCAATAGGCCATAGAAGGCGATCTGTAAGTGGCCGGCCAACAGCATAAGACCGAGGGAGGCCCCAGCGGAGGTAAGGGCGGTGCCGGCGGAATCGGGCGTGCGCAGGAGCCTGTAAAGTTGACCTAGCAGGAGGGGAAACCAACACGACGTGGCGAGAAAGGTGGGGAGCTGGAGCCATTGGACTTGCCAGGCCGAGTAGGCATAGATGCAGCCGCCAAGCAGGGAGGCGAGGGGAGAGCACCTAAGTTGTCTGAGAAACAGGTAGGTGAACCAGCCACAGAGGGTGAGGTGTAGGAGAGCATTAAGGTTGAATGCAATCGTCGTTGGAAAAAGATCGAGTAGGAGGTTAGGCGGGTAGAAGACAGCAGACTGGCTGTTGGCGACGAAGGGCGCTCCACAGAACTGGTAGGGATTCCATAGGGGCAAAAATCCGGATCGAACCGTTCTGGCGGCAAACAGGCGCCAAGGATAGAACTGGGCGATGCCATCCCAGCGCAACGGGTTCCAGGGTGGCAGCGATTTGGTGTGAATTGCAGTCTGGTAGGGCGCGATAGTACCCAGCAACCCGGCAGGCAAAAAAACATCCCCTACAAAGGTCGTGCGGTAGAGGAAGATGGCGGCAAGTAAGAGATAAAAAACGGGCGGGAACCAGTTAGGAAACTTGTGCAAGCGAGCCACACCTTGGCGAGAGGGCGAGGCAGCACGGGACAATGCGGCGTTCGCTATCCAAGCATCTCCTTGATGAATTTCAGGCTATCGGTGGCGCGTTTATTATTTGGGTCAAGACGCAGCACTTCCTGGAACTCCGCCGTCGCTTCGTCGTACATGCCGAGCATAGAGTAGGTGAGGGCGAGGTCGAGCCGGATATCTACGCGCTCGGCAGCAAGTTGCACGGCTTTTTGAAGCTCTTCGAGCGATTCGTCGAAGAGACCCGTAAAGCCGTAGACAAGGCCGAGTTGATGATGTGCGTCGCAAGAATTGGGGTCTTTTTCCAAGACCTCTTTAAAGGCAGCGACAGCCTCATCGTACTGGCCCTCGTTCTTATATGCTATGCCACGTTCCAGGATGCTGTTTTCTAAGCAGCTCATTGTCATGCGTGTCTCCCTTAGGTTGTTTCGGGGTTCTATTGTCATCATAATCAAGGATAATGGCGTTGAGCGACCCCGTTTCGTTCCTGTTCTGACTTGTTCCCTGGAAACTAGATGCGATTATATCACGTCCATATAGGAAAATCAAGAGGAAGTTTTATGTAGGTATCTTTTTGCGGATGAGATGCCTCTTACTCAGGGAGCCAATGGCTTGCTTAGGCCTGGTTTGGGTGAGGGCGTGATGAGGTGGTTTTGCGCTTTCTTAACGTATCGAGCGCCCAAGCAGCGTGCTCTCGTACGAGAGGATCGGGGTCATGTTCGGCGGCGTTTTGAAGTGCGAATTCTGCCTCCGGATCGTCGCTATAGGCAAGAGCAACAGCGACATTGCGCAGCAACCCCCTTCGTTTTGCACGTTTCACCGGGCTTTTTCGAAACTTTTCTCGAAACTCCGGTTCGCTTAATCGCAATAAGTCTACTAAGCGGCTGTTTTGGGTGATCTCACGGGGCTGAAACGCCGGCTCTGTGGTGGGTGTGCTGAACTTTTGGTTGAAAGGGCAGACCTCCTGGCAGATGTCACAACCGAAAACGCGGTTGCCATTGGCCGAGAGCGCGGGGCGCAACTCCACGGGGATGGCCTCCTTTAGTTCGATAGTGAGATAGGATATGCAGCGGCGAGCATCGAGTTGGTACGGAGCGATAAGGGCACCCGTAGGGCAGGCTTCGATGCAACGCATGCATCGTCCGCAGTGGCCTTCAGCCGGCCGGTCGGGTTCAAGGTCGAGATCGGTTACCAGAGCGCCGAGGAAGAAATAAGAGCCACGGCGCGAGTGGATCAGCATGGTGTTTTTGCCGAACCAGCCGAGACCGGCACGCTGAGCCACCTCTCTTTCGAGTAGAGGGCCTGCATCTACATAGACTCTCCCGGAGACGTTTGGCGCGATGTGTTTTTTGATGTGCTCCAAAAGTTGGTAGAGGCGTTTTGTCATCACATCGTGGTAGTCGTCCCCACGAGCGTAACGGGCGAAAATGGCATGGTTTGGACGCGCAGGAGGAGTTCCCGGCCCCTCTTCTGTGTCGGCATAGTAGTTCATACCCACAACGATAAGAGAGCGTGCGTTGGGCAGAAGCTCTTGAGGGTTTAGCCGTCGCTCCAGATTGCGGGCAAGGTAGTCCATCTGACCGGCATATCCCTTTTCAAGCCAGTCGCGGTACTCTCGTTGAAAGATCGAGGGACTGGCCTCCGCGATGCCGACAAGATCGAAGCCTAGCTCTTTAGCATAGGCTTTAATCTGCTCTTCGCGTGTTATTATGGTCTGCATGTTGTGGCGAGGGCGTTATATTTAGCCAATTGCATCAAGAGCTTCACGCAGCGGCACCTGTACGCACGTAAAGGTTGGGGTATCCCGAAGGGTATAAGCGCTTGCCTCCGATTCCCGCATATGTTGTACAAGATCGAGAAAGTCGGCCGGAATGTCGGTTTCAAAGGCAACCACAAACTCTTGGTCATCAATGCCAAAAGAGTAGGTGGTGTTGAGTTTAACCGTCGGATATTTATGCCCAAGCTCTATATGCTCCGCCATGGCCTTCTGGCGTTCCTCGTAAGGCATTCGATACCAGGCGCGTGTTTTGACGAAAGGATAAACAAAGAGGAATTTGCGCCCGGTGGGGCGGATGATGAGGCGACGCCCTTCCGGTTCGTTTTTTGCGGTCGGGTCTTTGTATTGGGAGGCTTTCGTCATGGAGAGGAAGCAGTAGGGCTGTGTCATCCAGCGGCCGATGCCGGTTCGTAGAAAGCGAGCCGCATGGTTTCGCAGGAGGTCGAGGTCAGGTGAAGCCATCCAAAGCAGGAGGTCTACGTCACCTCGAATGCCGGTAAGGGAGTAGCTACGGATCATCATTTCGTCGGCGGCCTCTTCCACCGCGCAGGCGAAGTCGGCCTTGTCTTTTTCTCGAACTTCATCGGGTTGGCGTCGCCAAGCGGGGTCAACTTTATAGAAAGCGAATTCGACCATGGTACGACCACGGTTTTCCATTGTTCATCTCCTTGCTAGCGGATCGAAATTAGGGTGCAAGTACGAGCGCCCGTACCGGGCCGTCATGGGCAGCGATACAGGCGACCTGCTTATCTGTATTTACGTTCCAGAAGCTGAGAGTATTATCGGCAGCGCCACAGATGAGCACAGTGCCATCGGCACTCCAGAGGAGGGTGCGGGGGGGTTGAGGGAGATTCCCTTGGAAAGCGAGGGGCATTCCTGTCGCGGCATTCCAGAGGCGGATATGGCCGTTGGAATCGCCGGTGGCCAGGGTTTTGCCGTCGGGGGAGGCGGCAAGAGCGGTGACACCACGTTCGCAAACGAAAACACGCCGAATCTGTGCTCCTGTGGCAAGGTTCCAGATCATCAGATAGCCATCTTCGGAGACGCTGGCGACTTGGGTAGCTCCGGCAAGCAGGGCTATGCCGGTGATGGGGGCGTCATGGGCTAGGATGCTGGAGCGCAAAACGATTCTGCGTCCGTTATCGAACAACAGCCATACCCGAATCTGTCGGTCGGCGCCGGCGCTAATGAGGGTATGGTTATCGGGAGCGTAGATGAGGCCTGTAACCGCGTCGCTATGGGCTGGCACGGCAGCGAGCAAACGCCCTTGTTGCCACGCCCAAAGGCTAATGGAACCATCGGCGGCACCTACAGCAAGAATCGTGTTATCAGGAGAAAGAGCCAGTGCGGTTATAGGGCCATGGTTCACAGCAAGTGTGTCGCCGGGTGCACCTGAGGCCAGATTCCAGAGGCGTACAACGCCATCCGCTCCACCGGAGATCAGCATTTGCTGCCCGTCTTTCGTGCCGAGTGTCAAAGCGTTAAGGTCGCCGGTATTCGGGTCGATCTGAAGGGTAGGTTGGCCGCTGGTGTCCCACAATTTGATGTTTCTGCTGGCCGAGATCACTTTTGGCAGTGGCATAAGATTGAGAGTTGGAGTAGAAGGAATGGTGGGAGTTTGGGCTGGTTTGGAAGGACTTGGTGCACGCGAGCGGCCAAGCTGCGCTTGAACCGGATAGGCAAAGGCCACGCTGAGCAGGATGCATAGCATTTTGACTGCAGTACCGCGCGTAGATATCGTCCGTGCAAACCGTAGTCTGGTAATGACCAACTCCTTGCTCCTTCCTTCGCAACAATCAATAACGATGCATCACCTCCTTTTTAGACCCCGAATCAAGCAACAAGTTTCAACCCCTTCCCCGTACCCCTAAGGGTGCGGAGATGACATAGATGGTTTGGCGCTTTAAGCCGAGCTTCTTTTAGGGGGTAGCTGCCGTCGGCTCTAGGTAGAAGTTGTTGGCATAGAGATCGGCCACTTTGTCCAGCTCTTCTTGGGTAAAGGGGGGAGTATCGGGTGCTTTGGCGAACTCCTCCAACTGAGCATGGTCGTAGATGTTGGGCAATACCGACACGATGGCAGGCTGAGCGAGCAGCCACTGGATGGCCATCTGGCCAGGTGTGCGGCCTGCCGATTCGGCAGCAAAGCGCAACTTTTCCAGTTTCTTTAGCCCATTGATAAGCCACTCTTGGCGCATCTGATCGTTGGTGAGGCGGAAGCTGCGGTGGTCGTTTGTATCGAAGGTGGTTTCGGTGGTGTAGCGCCCTTCCAAAATGCCAGAAGCGTGGGGAACACGCACGATGACGGGAACACCGGCCTCTTTTGCTGCCGGGCAGATCGGCTCACCGAGCTGTTGTTCCAGCATGTTGTAGATGATCTGGACGGCCATGCGGCGCTCTTTGACGCTGTAGAGGCCCTCCTCTATCTGTCGTTCAGGTCGCAGCGCCGGCCCTAAGGCTGCACCATAGGAGCGAATTTTTCCCTCCTGCTTAAGCACTTCGAGCGTGGCAAAAAGATCGTCGCTTTGAAGTGCGGAGAGGCGCGGGTTGTGAAGTTGATAAAGGTCTATGTGGTCGGTGCGCAGACGTTGTAAGCTCTGTTCACAAGCGCGACGTACGAACGCTGGTGTCCAGTCTTGAGGCCTTTCTCTCTGGCCGGGCTGAACGCCAGGGTAGTTGTAGAAATCGTAGCCAAATTTGGTGGCGATAACGATCTCATGACGATGATTTTCGAGTGCGTCGGCGAGCAACGTCTCGCCCTTTCCGTCGCCGTAGACATCGGCGGTATCGAAGAAGTTTATGCCGAGATCGAAGGCGCGACGCAGCAGGCGAATGCCCACCTCATCGTCATTGATGCCCCACATGGTTGTGGCGACGGTCCAGACCCCAAAACCGACGGCGGAAGCTTTAAGCCCCGTTTCTCCTAACACACGGTATTCCATGTTTTTACCTCCCAAAAGACGAAGGGCAATGAACCCTTCGAACGGTTTTCACTACTAAATAGTATCCAACATTAGAGATGGCAGAGTCAATATTTGGATAAAAATATCCAAAATTTTCCCTTGTCCTCTCTCTGCCGTATAGGATAAATGAGTGCTTGACTTGTACAAGGAACTATGATACACTGAAATACACGTTCGGAAGCAGCAAGAGATTTCTGAAGGAGGGGTCGTTGACGATGTTCTACCGTAGCATGATGCGCTTAGGCGTCTACTTGCTCCCTATTATATGCTTGCTAGGGACGCCGTGGGCGCGCGGGCAGGGGATACCGTTTACCATTATTCGCCCGCCGGATGGTGCCACCGTTCGTGAGAACGTGGCCATTGAGGTGCCGCGTGCCAGCATCCCGCCGGAGGGCTATGTTAGCGTCTACATTGATGGGAAGTTCACCGCTGCGGTCTATCCACAACGGAACTCCGATAAGCCCTTCACCTATATCTGGGCTACAAAGGATTTGGGGGTTTCGGATGGTGAGCACACGGTGCGATTGGTGCTTTTCGGCCCTGCGCCCGATCAGGCTAACGGCAGCGTCCAACTCGGCTCGACTTCCATCCGCGTCAACGTCGCCAATATCATTCATAATGGCCCCTCTGTTTTGCGCTTACGCTATCGGTTCCCGGAGGGTTTTCAGTTTCACTATAGCCGCGACAGTTCGTCGGTGATTGTGGGAGGTTTTTCGGAAACCGGCTCTAGCAGCGACGTGCCCCTCTCTTCGGTTGAAAGCAAGCTGCTTTTCGATATCGAGCAACCTTTGCCAGAAGCGCTTGTGCGTGACAAACTTACCGCATTAACGCTGATGCAGGGTGGACAGCAGTTCACCTACCCACAAAATCAGTTGCCTTCTTCGGTCTACCAGCTGCTCGATGCCTTGGGCAGGATTCACTATGAGGTCGACTCGAACTCTGTGAGAACCGTTTCCGCGCCGCAAGGCCGGTTGGCAGCTTACCAGCAGGGAGCAGCTGCGTCTGCCCAACCCAATATTTTGGAGTTAGATGCGCTTAACCTGCCCACGCTGCCGGAGGCCGCCGTCTCCGTTGGGGAGAGGTGGATCACTCCAGAGCAACGGATAGATATCCCCGGTTTGCCGTCGGGCGATCAGCCTAAAGTGACGCTGCACAGTCGCCTGGTAGATTTGGAGTGGCAGAATGGCTACCCAACAGCCAAGATTCATCAATCGTTTGACTCTACTACGGAGACGGCGAAGCTGCCCGACACGATCATGTTCAACGGCATTCCCATTCAAAAGCCCAAAATCACCTTCGAGCGCGACATCTACTTTGCCTACACGGCCGGGCGTGTGGTAAAGATGGTTAGTACATTGACGATAAAAGGAGATACTCCCGCCCAGATCAACAACGCCACGGCCAGTGGTCTAACCACTACCAGCTATGGGATGCCTTATGGGGGGCCGGGCGGTATGCCTCCTGAAGGTGGGTATCCGGGCATGCCAGGCGGTCCCCCCGGGATGGGGGGTATCTCCTCGCCCTATGCAATGGGTGGTGCGCCTTATGGAGGTATGCCCTATGGAGGAGCGCCTTACGGTGGACGCCAGGGAGGCATGAAGCCGGGGGGGCCTCCTGTAGGAGGGCCATCCTATGGCGGTGGGTCTCCTTACGGTGGCTACCCCGGTGGGCCGGGCGGCTATCCAGGGGCGCCAGGGGGCTATCCTGGAATGTCTCCCTATGGCGGCAGCTCTTCGCCCTATGGAATGGGGGGGAGGCCGCCGTTTGCTGGAGGTAGCTCGATGCCCGGAATGCCCGGCAGCAGCCCCTACGGTAGCGGTGGTGTGTTGTCTCCTCAACAGCTCCACGCCATAACCGTGCGGACAAGCACCATCACGAATCTAACCGGCGTCTCTCGCTCTTAGTACGTTCGGATCGAAAAATTGGGTCACTGCTGTCCACGGGGTGAGGAGGAACCTCACCCCGATCCTGATTCTTTGGGCGTGTAGGCAAATGCAAAGGGCGTTCACTCTTATTTTTAGCTTGCTTTTGAGCGGCTTCGGATTTGGGGCTAGAGCCGAGCGAGACATTGTGTATGCGGCACGTTACTATTTTCCGCCTCATAGTCATCGGTTAAGCCATTTTCATATTTATCGAATAAACCCCGATGGCTCCGGACGTATTCAGTTAACCTATGGCTCTACAGACGATACCGGCCCACTATGGTCGTCAAACGGCCGTTTTATTGCTTTTGATCGTGAGTATGAGCGCCGCAATGCCTATGCGAACGCCGTCTATGTGATGGACGCTAGGGGACACCATTTGATGCGAATCGCTAAGATCACCTCTTTTGGTTTTCTAACCTTCTCTTGGACTGAGGATAGCCGCGCATTGATCGTCAACGGCAAGCTATACACGTTGCCCGGGCGGCAGCATACGTTAACACCCTGGGAGAAAAACCCCAATGCGGTGGTGTCGCCAAATAGGCGATATCTCTATGTTTCTGCCGATCCCGACTCCGGCAAGCCGGATGTGCTGATCAACCTAGTTACCCAGCAGCAGATTAAAGTGGAAACGCATCTCGACTGCCCCGTGTGGTGGAATAACAGCACGATTGTAGGAGCTTGTGATTATGTTGACGATAGCGGACAGACCGTTCCGGGAATCTGCACAATCGGATTAGATGGGAAGATAGAGCGTCGGCTTCGCTTTCAGCCCTCGCAAATGACCCCAGAAGGCGCCTATATATCGTTACAAGATATTCGCGTTGCACGATTGCAAAAGATTCCCCAAGACAGAAGCCATCTTGTCCTGTGGAGCGATGAAGGAAACAGCACCGTTAGGCCGTTATATGGTTTCTATTATGTGGACATGAACACGGGAAAGGCCAAACCTATCACCGATGGACAGTTTTTATTATGGTCACCGGATGGGACGAAGGTCATGTGGGCCGATAGAGACCTTGTTCCCTATGGGAAACATCGGGACGGCACCGAGCGCGTGGTGTGGGGAACGCCTCTCTGGGTGATGGATATAAGAACCGGCCATAAACGCAGCCTAACACCAGGAATCGTGTGGGTAGATAGTGCCGAATGGCGCGGAGGTGGTAACTGAATGGGTTTCGCCAACATCGTCTCACACCTCTCACGCGCTATGAACCGTCGAAGTTGTCCCTTAACGATAATGTTCCTGGGATGGATTGGGCTTTTGGGGCAGGTGGCCGCGCGCCCTTTACAGCCGATTGGTGCCGAAGCGCATCCCTTTCCCGATACAACCAACAGGATCGTCGTCTTTTCCGATCAGCTGCCATCGGCAGCCTCTTTGAGCCAGGCTCAGTGGCGGTTTATCGCAGACCATTATGTGGGCACCCAAAAGGAGACCCGCAGTTGGGCAGAGATGATTCGCAAGTTGAACCCGCATTTCATTGTGCTGCACTATCAGCTTGCTGTGGGGGCCGGAACGGCAGCTTTCTTGGATGGAGAGCGCTGGACGAACGATTTTGGCTACATAAAACAACATCCAAACTGGTTTTTAAGGGCTGCCGACGGAAGCCCCATTTCCCAAAATGTCTATCATTGGGACGTGATGAACATCCTCTTTAGGAACGGCAAGCCCATTTCCAAATGGCCTAAGTATTGGGCGGAGACGGCTCTGAAGAGACTACGCGATAATGAAGACGATGGGGTGTTCGCCGATAGTTATACGCAGGATATTCTTATGAACCAGGTGAACCCGCCGTTTGCTTGGTTCTCCAGTGCTGAAGCGTGTAAGCAAAACTGGATACCGAATCTCAATTTGTACGGTGCCTACTGCTGCAAGTCCTTACATGACCAGCCAGAACACTTTTACTATCTGCCGAATTTAGGTGGCTTAGTGAATGCGTGGGACACTACCGACTACGCGGTTGGAGATGGGGGAATGAATGAGGGTTTTGCGCTGGCGGGGCCGGGCAACTACTATATGCCAAGCGATTGGCACCTTCAGATGAACCGTCTTTTAGCCCTCATTCGAGCCGACAAGATCGTGATCTGCCAATCTTACACACGCGATTCGGATTACGATGCTCGGTGGTTTGTTATCGGCTCGTACCTACTAATTAAGGGCCATCATACGTATATTAATATGTTCGATACCAGCACCCTCTCGTGGTATCCAGAATACACGGTGCCGCTGGGCGTGCCTCTTTCGGAGCCGGCAAGGACGATTTCGGCCAACTGGGATGCAGCCTGGGGAGTCTATCGGCGCGACTTCACCAGAGGGATGGTTTTAGTGAATCCCGGTACTCAGCCCGTAAAGATAGATTTAGGCCGTACCGAGTATTTAGTGGGGGCAAAGGGAGGCGGACCTGTTCCTGCTTCTGGTATGCCGACCGGGCAATTAATGACACGACCGGTGAGTGCGGTGATGATTCCGGGACATAGTGCGCGTGTTCTGTTGAACGATTGATTTCAAAGCAATGGGGGCAAAAAATTCTGTTGACAGAACGACAGCGGCACCAGTATTATATAGAGGGTGCAAGGGTTTTTAAAAACCATGTCGTTGGTTAGTCAGCGCCTAGGTCTAGGTGGAGATGGTCAAAAGAGCAGGTTTACATTGGCATAGCTTTCTTCTTTTGGGGGCTATTCTGCTTCTACTGGCAGGTGCGCGGATGGGTTTGGCACAACAGGCGTCGAATCCTTTCCAAGATGTGCCTTCCGGTAACTGGGCCTATGCGGCACTAGCGACCCTCCAACAGGAGGGGGCGATTACCGGCTATCCAAGCGACTATTTTCAGGGCAAGTCTCTGCGCTCTCGCTATGAGTTGGCCGTAGCCTTGAAGCGTGCTCTGGATAGGCTCAGTGTGGCCAGCTCGGCGACACATGTTACCCTCAAAGAGATCGAGCCACTTAAGCGTCTGGTGGTCGAATTTGAGCCGGAGTTGAAGATGCTGGGGGAGACGCGAGCTGCCGCAGAAGCTAGTGTTGCCGCCGTAGAAGCGTCTCTTACCAATTCCCCAAGCTCTGCCGCGTCAGGTTCGGGACCTGCCCCCGCTTTTCAAGTGGCCGCACACGTAGACCCCCAACTCCCCCTACTCGAAGCACCTTTGCCCTCTTCCAAGGCGGTTGGCGGATCACCCTCTTCTAGAGCCGTTGGTGAGGCTATTCTTCCCACATTGAATCTCACGGATCTGGCGAACACTTTGCGATTGTCCAATGCTTCTGGCACTGGAGTTGCACTTCAACTCTCTCTGACGCGTGCCGCACAACTGCAGATGCAACTTGGTGATGCGACTGCGCTTGACCCGCTCCTTCCTCCTAGCACCGGGGCGTTGTCTTACATAACACGCCTTACCTATCGCCCTCTATCTAACATTACGCTGCAGGCCGAAGCATTACGCAATTTAGTGCCGATCCTGGAGGGAAGCAGCTATTCCTTGCTGGGGGGCAATGCCTACCGTTTTCATGTGGGGTATGCCAATGGACCGGCAAGTGCGGAGTTAGGCTTTCAGGTTGTAGCCCCTGCGCTTGACAATAACTCGCTTTTGGCCAGTAGCCTGCTGCTACCGAACAGCGCCCTTTTGGAGGGGCCGTTTACCAGTTTTTCGTTACGGCTGTCTCGCTCGCTTCAGAGCTATTTGATGGGTGAAATTCTGATGAACACAAACAACCGGGATGCTCTTTCTGACATGGTGTTGAATGGAGTCTATCGGGGGCGAGCAGGCGTCATTTGGGATCCGTTGCCGGGCTTGCATCTGAGTGCGGGTTTTGAGAGCATTTTTTACGATCTTTCTGCCGCTTCCGGCCTAGGTGGACGCTCTCTTCCTTCGCAGCAGTTTATCACACTGGGAGCCGGTTTAAACCTCACTCGCAATGCCATGTTGCAGTTGCTGTATCAGTACGGGAACAGCTCCTCTTCTCTGCTGGACATGTCACGCTCTACTGGCAACTCTGTGTTCACCACCCAGTTGGCCATCCATTTCTAAAACGAACTTGTAAAGCTGTGCTATCGTCCGGCAGGAAGCGGTCGGCTTAGGTCAAGGGGATGCCCCACCGCAGCGACCTCGAGATCTGGGTTCGCTTTTGCCTCTTCAAGCAGGGCTTGGCTTATTTCAAGGTTTTGCAGATCGGCCGTGTTTCGGATGCGCGCAAGGCGCACTTTTGTCCAGTCGCCTCGGCCACAGGTCGCGATGCCGGTACGCACGCAATCTTCCGGGGTAGGCAGGATAAGGGGCAATCGGGCACGTTGGATGCCGCCTTCGCCGCTGGTGCGCATGTTGATGTAGGAGGCGACGAAATCGATCTTTTTGGCAAGGCGTTCCGTGATCATATCGGCAAGACCAAAGGCTGCAGCATTGCCATGAGAGGCATCGGTTAGATCAAAAACGGCGATGAGGCGGATGTTGGGGCCATCCCATTCGGATTCGGGGATGGAGGGCATAACGGCACGGCCGATGACATGCGTATCCATACAGGAGCCGCTGATGTTTTTTCCCATCTCATCCACCAGTAGAAGGTCAAGAGAGCTAAAGGGCAGGTGGGGCATTAGCTTACGGCTTTTATCGAGGAGGGCTTGCTCCGGCGCTCGCCCGATGGCATGAGGGGGAACTGGATGGATTTCGCCGGTATGCCCGAGGGAGTTCTCGATAAGCGCGATGCCGCCTAAGACGGGAAGGTGTGCGGCCATAAAGCGGGCTACGTGGGGCATGAGGTCACGAAGGCCTGCGGCTCCGTAGTGATGGATACGTTCGGCGCCCTGTTGTTTACCAAGCCCGATGGCCAGCATTTTTGCTATACCGCTTTCGATGGGGCCGGTAAAGTCGGTGTGCGGTTTGATGCGGTTGATCAGCAGAATCGCGTCGGCCTGGAGGGCGTTGCGGTCACAGACAACGGGGAAGCCTTTATAGCCTTCGGCCTCTTCTGTGAGTTCTCCAATTGGGGAGACCTCCATGGTGGCTTTAATTTCGGCGCCAACGTTTTCTGGGGTAATGCCGTAGCTATGGAGCACCTCTGTTTGACCCTGAGCGGTCGCTCCTCCATGACTGCCCATAGCGGGCACGATGAAGGGGCAGTGCCCATGCGCTTTCAGCACGCCGACAACCGTTCGGACGATGAGGGCGAGATTGGCAATGCCACGACTACCCACGCCGACGGCAACCGAGGCGTGGGTAGGCAGCGACCGAGATGCGAGCAGCGACTCTAGGGCTTCACGGGTACGCTGTTCTATCTGTTTTGGGGGCAAGGCAGGAGTACGTTCTATTTGACGCACACTCCAGACGGTAGGCAGAGGCACTTCAGGGAAGGTGAACAGGTGGCTTGGCAGTTCTATTTGCATGAGCGGCTCCTTTGGCACAAGTCAGCATGTTATAATAATACCAGCTTCGACATGGGGCGCTGAGGAGATTTATGTTGGAGGGAGCAAATGCAAAACGCGGAAGGACAGGAAATAAAGCTCTTTGTAATCGGTGTCGTGCTGCTTTTGGGGCTTTTCTTATTCTTTATGGGGCGTGCTACGGCTCCCAATCCCCATCCTCCAGTTCCAGGTAACCGGTACCTCTATAGAGACTATTTAGATCATGGCGATTTAGCAGCGAAGCAAGTAGATAAACTTGCGGTTGAAACCCACGGAGACATATCGAAGGTATCTCCTGACGATAGAGATTGGTTGGAGAGAATGACAGGTGGGCATGGAGCCGATCTCCTCAGAATGCGCTATCGCTACTTATTAACGCATAATGGGGGTCACCAAAATTCCATGAAAACACATTCAAACGGTTGAGTCCGCTTTGTAAAGCTAACGAGTTGCAGGGTTTTAGGTATGAGGGGTAGAACGATAATGCAAAAGTTTGGTTCATTCCTTGACAGCTGACCAAACCTTTGTTATAATGAATCTAGATTTACCGATAAATCAGTGGATAGAGCGGTGAAAGAGGAAAACAAAGGGCGCAAAATGGTGACGTTAGAGGATGTCGCCAAGCGAGCTGGCGTTAGTCGTATGACGGTCTCTGCTGTTCTCAACAGAAACATGACTCACGTTCGAGTTTCAAATGCTACACAACAGCGGGTCTTGCAAGCGGCTACGGAGCTGGATTACTTTCCAAATGCAATCGCCCGATCCCTGCGAAAGAAGCGAACAGGCATTGTCGGATTTTATGGCGGTCTTGGGTACCTGAACGCTAGTTTGCCCTTCTATTCTGAGATCATAGGAGGATTACAGCGAGGGTGTGATCAGCATCGGCTCGATCTATTAGTTCACGGGACGTTTCCCCGTCGCTCCGTAAAGGACATCTATGCTGAACTAGTAGATGGGCGCCTAGATGGACTTATCGTCCATACCTCTGCTGATGATCCGCTAGCAACTCTTCTGGCAAAATCGCACTTGCCGGTTGTTGCTCTTGCCGATGCCATAGAAAGTTTGCCTTCGGTAGTTGTGGATGATTTTACAGGGGGCAAGCTCCAGGCGGAGCACCTAGCTTACAAGGAGCATTCGCATGTGCTCTACCGAGCAAGCAACCGTCCACTCGTATCCGTATGTCGTCGTTACGATGGTTTTATGGAGCGTGCCCAAAGCTATCGTATGCGAGTTACCACGTGGCAAGGGCCAGAAAACATTGCTCATAACGATAAGGCTGTAGATACTTTTTGCGAGCTACTGCTTAGCAGCCAGGCTACTGCGGTCGTTTGTTGGAATGATATGTCTGCTCTAGATACGCTGGTGATCTGTCGTGACAGGGGTCTGAACGTTCCAAACGATATTGCGGTGGTAGGATATGACGGTATCCGAACAATGGGAAGTCTCTTTCATCGGTTAACGACCGTCAAGGCGCCTTGGTTCGATGTTGCAAGCCAGGCTATTGCCCTCTTAGTGGAGCAGATAGCCAGGCGAGATAAAGAACAACAGAAGGAGGTGGTGCTACCTGTAGAGTTTGTTTATGGTGACACGGCCTAATCGTCTTTTCGCAGTCAGTACTATCAATCAACTAGAAGGCAGAAAATAGATAGGAGAAAAAAAACATGAAAGTGAAGAATGCATTCACGCTTATCGAATTGCTCGTGGTCATCGCCATTATAGCGATTCTGGCTGCGATTCTGTTCCCTGTTTTCGCACAGGCGCGAGAGCGAGCACGAGCCATTACCTGCACCAGCAATCTCAAGCAAATCGGTCTTGGTATAGATATGTATGTCCAAGACTATGACGAGACCTTCCCTTGCGGATGGGGTGGGCCATCACTCGATGCTCAGAAATGTATTTGGCGCATTAGCATTCAGCCGTATGTACAAAAATATGGCGATGGTATGCCCTATAGCGCCGCTACCGGGCAAGCCCGAGGCATCTTTAACTGCCCGGATGATCCGTATATCGGGTCAGGATGGGACCCAACAAGCTACGGCTACAATCCCTTCGGCGGACTAACCATTGGCTGGGTGGATTTTGGCGGTGGAAACGGCGGATTTCCTGGTGCTAAACTCGCTAGCCTCTACTCTCCGGCCAATTTGGTGGCAGTTGCGGATGCTGCTGAGTTCGGAACGCCTCAAAATAAGGCTGCCGATCCCAACTTCGATATTCCAGGAAGCGGAAGCTGGTCTGGATGTGGTACTGATGGGCCTGGTCCGTTCAATATGCATCCGAAGATATGGAAGGAAAACGGATCCGTGGACTGGGACTTTGGGATACCAGAACAGGAGGACTTCGGTAGCTGTCGCAATGGAGGACGTCGGCCTGCAGCGCGCCATTTCGGCAAATTCAATGCTGTGTTTGCCGATGGTCACGTGAAGTCGGTGGATGCTAACGTCATGAATGCGGTGATTAATTCACCACAGGATATCCTGCGCAACCACCCATAAAAAAGACTATGGTCTGAGTCAACAGGAGGAGAAAGCTCGTCCTCCTGTTGACTCTTCTATAAGGTACATTTAAGCGAATGATAACGCAACGTGCGGCAGATGGTCATAGGAGAAGCAACTTAGCAATTATAAGTGGCTATTCCATAGTGCTTCGACGCCTATTTTTCTTATCTCTCATAGGCATAGTAGTCTTACTTGGGGTCTGGGCTTTACTGTCTAGTCCCATGTTTCTTCGATGGCGTTATCGCCATATGACGCTATTACAGATGATTCGGCAGTTCCCAAAGCACCGTGTAGACCCTATCTTTCTCTATTATTTAGGCCTAAAGCTCAACCAACGAGGAGACTATGTTCATGCCGATCCCGTTTTGCGTCATGCTGTTGGGTTAGACCCGGATAATCCGAAATATCGTGATGAATGGGCACGTGCTTTGCTGGGCAGTGGTCTGGTGACCGCAGCTTTTGGTGAACTGCGTCAATATGTAGGCACCCATCCCCAGTCCGCTCAAGCCCATTATCTCATGGGCAAGTTTTATGTAAGCCAACGTGCTATGGATAAAGCCTCTGATGAGCTGCAGAAAGCCTTGCAACTTGACCCAACACTAGGAGAAGCTTGGGCCTATTTGGCTTTAGCCCGTGAGACCTTGGGAGATAACACCGGGGCCTTACAAGCAGCGCAAAAGGCTGTGGCCCTTAATCCGCGAGATGGGGCCAATCGCGCTACCTTAGCCCTGCTTCTGTCCAGAGCAAATCAAGAGACAGCGGCACGCAAGCAGTTCCTTGAAGCGATCCAGTTAGCGCCACATCAAGAGGCCATACGGCAGGCCTTTGCAACATGGTTGCTTCAGCATAGTACCGGTTCTCAGGACCTACGCGAGGCGTTGGTGCAAGCGCAAGTAGCCCTTCAGCTTTCATCTCAGGATGCCGCAGCCTGGCTTGCAGAAGGGAGAGCCTACTTTCTACTGGGTAACTACCAGCAGGCGGTGGCTCCCCTTATCCGAGCCTATCAGCTTTACCCTTACGATCCGACAGCACCACTAACGTTGCGAGAGGTTTACCAAAGGCTCGGCCTACCCAAAGAAGTAGCGCAATGGCAGCATCTCTATCTTCTATGTCAAAAGGGGGCTGCTCGCTATCAACAACTTTATGATGCTTTGCGAGTGCATCCGCAATCGTCAACTCTACATCGAAAAATGGCAGAGCTTCTAGCACAGCGAGGAGACGTGGATGGATGCTTACGGAATTGGGCAGAGGCTCTGCATCTTCCCGCCGATGCACCCCAAGTGCTTATTGCTACGGCAAATAGCTTGACCGATGCTCATTTTGCTCAAAAAGCGCTTCCTCTGGCTCAACGCGCCGTGCAGATCGCTACGGCCAATCCGAGCGCGCATGAGGCCCTTGGAAATGCTTGGTTGGGTCTCAATCGGCTGCGTTCTGCCCAAATTGAGTATGATGCCACGGTCAAGTGGCATCCTCAGCGTATCAATCCCATTCGAAAGAGAATTCAAGCCTACTGGGCGTATCGAATAAAGCATCCTCTTCCGTCGGATATTTTATTCGGTGAGGCGAGAGCTCTCCTTACAAAACCAAACTTCACTTACACCGACGCCCAGAAGGCAGAATCCCTAGCACAGCAGGTCTTTCAGTCCGATCCTGAAAACAGCGCCTGCGCAGAATTCCTACTTGGACTTCAGATCAAAAACGGTCAACTCAACCAGGCTTTACAAACAGCCAAGCAACTCGTTTTTCTATTGCCGTATGATCATCGGGCGCATGCCTTGTTAGCTAGCCTTCTTGCTCGGCAAGGCTCTTCACCTGATGAACTGCGTGAAGCCCAAAAACAGCTTGAGCTTTCTGGCACTGAGCCTTCACTTTCTGCCATTCGTGCCTATGCGCGTGGGGTAATCGCTCTCAAACAGGGCGATCTGAAAACTGCTTTTCATCAACTTAGCCTTTCTGCACAACTTGCCCCGAATGCTGCCGATACATTCCGGCAACTCGCTATCGCGGCACGAGCTTTAGGTAACATGCAGGTAGCCAAGGTGGCAGAAAAACGGGTAAAAGAACTCACATCATCGGTTATTTCAAACTAAGAAGGGAGCTTCTATTAAATGAATAAACAACTCTTGCCGGTTGCAATCGCTTTTTGCGTTGTAGCCGTGCTCGTTCTCGGATTTGTAATTTATCACTTTACTGTAGGGAGCAATCGTGCTGCAGGCCCGCCTGCACAAAAGCCTAACGTTCAAAGCCTACAGCAGCAGTATTCACAGAGCTATACCCAAGGATATATGCATTCTCAGTCAGGCGGTGGGGGACAAATTCCTCCCTATGCACGTTATTATGGGCAAGGCTCGGCTGGGCACTAACTCCTTACAAAATATCTTTATAACACGCAGGGAGCTAGGACAACTTCTCGGCCAGTCCCTCCTTGCACTAGCGCTGCCAGGGTGTCAGCTGCTCTCTGCGTGTTCTCCCAAACCCAAGTCTAGAGAGCCAGGTCCGAGGTTTGTGGATGTGGCCACCCCTTCGGGGCTAGATTACCGTTGGGTTATCCCCGGCCCTCGCCCCCTCAACATCCTTCAAACCATCGGCAACGGATGCGCCTTCCTCGACTTCGATAACGATGGCAACCTCGATATCCTCCTCGTAGGCCCCACGCT
>Ga0209061_1001409_pt1 | contig 40308 bp, 30 predicted proteins | sample Coa_R1_10_FD_187157 | JGI IMG/M metagenome (GOLD analysis project Ga0209061, IMG submission 187157) | Surface soil microbial communities from Centralia Pennsylvania, which are recovering from an underground coalmine fire - Coalmine... | ecosystem: Environmental > Terrestrial > Soil >... | reverse complement strand
ACCCGGGCTCGTCGGGAAACCAGGCCACGAACTCCGCGTAGGAGCCCGGATAGTCGCTGCCCGCTGTCGGCACCACCGCACCGTACCCGCGCTACCGGACGTAAATGGATACCCCATATGCTGCAAATCCCGCGTACGCCACCCTCCAGCGAGGCCGGAGCAGCGGGAATGCGAAACAGCGCACAAAAGCGCAAGGAAACACAGGGATGCTGCTTCGAAGGACGGCCCCGCAGGTCGATCTATTCCGGTGAAGACCCCACCGGCGACGGGGCTGGCGAACGCAGTCAAAGATCTCAGCGAACCCGGCTGCAGACATCGCGAGTCAGGCCGGCTGAGCCAGCCAGTCCACGAGCCCGCGCACAAGGGCGTCGTCGTTGCTCGTGGTAGAGGCGCAGGTCGGGACCGGAGAGCCGGCGCGTCGCGCAGGCTCTCCGCGCGGTGCTGCTGCTGTGCCAAGCATCCAGCTCTGGAGAACACGTGGACTTGGGGGTGTGCGATCAGATCGAGCAGGTGGCCTCCAGAGGAGAGCTCTGCTCCGCGGTCAACACCCACCGGCTGCAAGAGGGTCGTCGTTGACTCGGTCGCAAGGGCCTCCAACGCCGCCCTTGAGCAGCTGCGCGCAGCCGGGTGCCAGAGCCCGACGTTGAGGTCCTCAGGCTGCATCTGTTCACGCGCCGCCACACCGCCGTCCAAGGCCACTGACCGTTCCTCCTGCCAGCGCTCGACGGGCAACTGCGAGACCTGCGCGACCCCGCCGACGACCAGCACGAAGACGAAGGCGGCCGGAACGGCCGGTAGGTGTGGGCTGAATAGCGCCATCGACGTTCGATGAATTGGACCACGTCCAACCGGAGCGCTGAATCCCTCGCATCGACGGTCGTTTCAATGAGCGCCAAGGCCGCGATCTGGGTCCGGGTCTCCACCGACCGCCAACACGCGGACAACCAGATCCCCGGCCTCGAGCGCCCATGCCTGCACCGCGGCTGAAGATCACCAGACCCCAGCAGATCGCCGACGCCTCCGCCTACTGAGGCGAGCACCGTCACGCGCTGCAACGAATGCCCGGCGACGGGCACCGCGGCGAGCTCTCCGTGCTAGTCGTCTGGGTGCTCGACCGACTCTGCCGCCAGGGAATCGAGGAACTGCCACGGCTGAGCCGCGAGCTGCGAGCGCAACGTCTCGCTCGTCGGCCATAGGGACCCTGGCTGAACGGCACCGACGCGACTCAGCGGCACCGTTCGCCTTCGATGTTCGTCACGGGCCGCCTCCCCCCGGCGGATGAGGGCGAGATCGGCGCCAGGAGGGAGGCGCCGGGGTGCCGCGGCGCCCTACCCTGAGGCCGTGGGAACGCTCCGGACCCGTCCGCTGTGGAGCTCGGCGCGCCGCGAACGCCCGCTGGCGCTGGCGCTGGGGTGGCGACCGCCGTCGTGGCTGTTGGACATCGGGCCCGTCGCGTTCATCGTCCTGATCGGTTGCGCCGGGATCGCCACGGTGCACCGGCCTCATCCGGGAAGGATCGACCTTGCGCTGGCGCTCGCCGTCAGCGCCGTCGCGCTGATCGCCCGCCATCGCGCGCCCCTGGCCGCACTGGCGGCGATCGTGCTGGCGACGCTCGCGGTCGGCTACGGGCCGGTGGTGACGCTGCCGCTGCTGGTGGCGGTCTTCACCGTCGCCGAGTACGCGGACCGTCGCAGGATCCCCATGGCCGCCCTGCTCGCCGCCGCGTCGGTCGCGGCCGCCCAGGCGCTGCACGGGCCGCTGACCGCGCCCAGGATCCTCTCGGACCTCATCGCCATCGGCCTCGCGCTGGCGGTGGGCCTCTACGTGCGGGCGCGGGCCGACTACATCGCCGGTCTGCGCGAGCGAGCCGAGCGCCTGGAGCGCGAGCGCGAGCTCCTGGCCCAGCGGGCGGTGGCCGAGGAGCGCGTGCGGATCGCGCGCGAGCTGCACGACGTGGTTGCCCACAGCGTCTCGCTGATGGTCGTCCAGGCGCAGGCTGCCGCGGCCACCGCAGACGAGGACCAGCGCCGGGCGCTTCGCCAGGTGGCCGACCTGGGTCGGGGCGCGCTGTCGGAGATGCACCGGATGCTCGGGCTGCTGCGCGTCACCGGCGGCGGCGACCCCGAGCTTGCGCCCCAGCCCGGGGTGGGCGACATCCCGGCGCTGGTCCGTCGCACGCAGGCGGCCGGGCTCCAGGTCCAGCTGACGGTGACCGGTGCGCAGCGTCCGCTGCCCGCCGGCGTGGACCTCTCGGCCTACCGAATCGTGCAGGAGGCGCTCACCAACTCGATCCGGCACGGACGAGCCGGTCACGCGCACGTGACGCTCACCTACCTGCCGGACGCCTTCGAGGTCACGGTGCACGACGACGGCGCGGGGCCCGCTGACGGGCCGGCCGGCCACGGCCTGATCGGCATGCGCGAGCGGGTGGCGCTGTTCGGCGGCGAGCTGCAGACGGGCCGTCGCGACGACGGCGGCGGCTACCGGGTGCGAGCGCTGATCCCGTTGCGCTGACTCGCCGTGGCCACGCTGAGGATCCTGATCGCAGACGACCAGCCGCTGATGCGCGCGGGGTTCCGCGCGGTGCTGCAGGCGACCGGCGAGATGGAGGTGGTGGCCGAGGCGTCCACCGGTGCCGAGGCGATCGCCGCCGCCAGGGCGCACCGCCCCGACGTGATCCTGATGGACATCCGGATGCCGGAGCTGGACGGCATCGAGGCGATCCGCAGGCTGCCGGGTCACAGGGTGCTGGTGCTGACGACGTTCGCGCTCGACGAGTACATCGTCGAGGCGCTGCGCGCCGGCGCCAGCGGCTTCATCACCAAGGACGTCCCCGCGGAGGAGCTCGTCAGGGCGGTGCGCGTGGTGGCTGCCGGGGACGCGCTGCTGACCCCCGCGGTCACCCGCCAGCTGCTTGACCGGGTGGCCCGGCGGCTCCCGGCTGCGGTCGGCGGGCGGCCCGAGGCGCTGGCCGAGCTGACCGAGCGTGAGCGCGAGGTGTTCGAGCTGCTGGCGCGCGGCATGTCCAACGCGGAGATCGCCGAGACGCTCGTGGTCGGCGACGCGACGGTCAAGACGCACGTGTCGAACGTGCTGATGAAGCTTGGGCTGCGCGACCGAGTCCAGGCGGTCGTGCTCGCATACGAGATCGGACTGGTCAAGCCCGGGCATCTCCCTCCGCCCTGAGGGGGAGCGCCGGCGGCGGCTCACCCGCGCGCCGGACGGCTCAATCGTGCAAGCGGCCGACGACAGCGGCCCGGCGGCCTTCGATGATTGCCGGCCATGACGACCACGGCGAACATCATCGAGACCCACGGACTGTGCAAGCACTTCGGACGCCGCCAGGCGGTCGCAGACCTCGATCTCTCGGTACCCCGCGGGTGCGCCTTCGGGTTCCTCGGCCACAACGGCGCGGGCAAGACGACCGTCATCAGGATGCTGCTCGGGCTCACGCGCGCCGACGCGGGCACGATGCGGATCCTGGGGCGGCCGGTGCCGGCCGAGCGCGCGGCGGCGCTTGCGCGGGTTGGCGCGATCGTCGAGGAGCCGAACTTCCACCGCCACCTCACCGGCCGTGAGAACCTGCGCGTCAGCGCGGCCGCGCGCGGCCCGGATGCGCGGCGCCGGATCGACGCGGCGTTGCGCCGCGTCGGTCTTTCAGAGCGCGCGGACGAACGCGTGCGCAGCTACTCGCAGGGCATGCGCCAGCGGCTGGGCGTGGCGCGCTGCCTGCTGGCCGATCCTGAGCTTTTGATCCTCGACGAGCCGATGAACGGCCTGGACCCGGGCGGGATCCTGGAGCTCCGCACGATGATCGCCCGGCTGACCGGCGAGGGTCGCACGGTCTTTCTCTCATCGCATCTGCTGGACGAGGTCGAGAATACATGCGACGCCGCGGCCGTGATCGATCAGGGCCGGCTGGTGGCGCAGGGACCGATCTCAGAGCTCGTCGGCGGCGCCTTAGAGCTCGACATCGGCTGCGACAGCCCGAGGCTGGCGCTTGACCTGCTCGATGGCGATCCCGCGATCGCCACGGCGCGCCAGACGGCCGACGGACTGCGCATCCGGCTTGCGGGCGCCGATGGGGTGGCGTCGATCAACGAGCGGCTGGTAGCGGCCGGAATCGGTGTGTTCCGCCTGGCCCCGGTGCGCGAGTCGCTCGAGCAGCGCTTCCTTGAGATCACATCCCGAGTCGGAGGTCAATCATGAGCCTTGAGGTTGCACGCGAGATGCTCGCCGTCGAGATCCTCAGGCTGCGGCGCAACCGCGTGCTGATGGCGTTCTCGGCGCTGCTTGCGATCGGCTCGCTCGTGCTGATGTTCTGCTTTGAGGCCGTCCAGCACGCCAGCAGCCCGGCGACCAATGCGCCGGCCGGCGGGACGGTCGGCTTCGACCACGCGGTTCGCATGCTGGGCCTGATGTTCGGCGTGCTGGCCGCGGCGCTGATCGGCACCGAGGCCGGGACCGCCGACCTCTCAAGCGGCGTGTTCCGCGACCTGGTCGCGACCGGCCGCTCGCGCCTGGCGCTGTTCGCCTTTCGCGCCCCCGCGGCGATCCTCGTGACGCTGGCGCTCGACGCCGTCGCCTTCGCGATCGCGATCGTGGCCACGTTCCTGCTCGCGGGCGGCCAGCCCGATCCGACGCTCGCGGTGATCCTCCAGTCGGCCGCGTGGATCGTGCTCTCGACGACGATGGCCGCGACCCTGGCGGTCGGGGTGGGCTCGGTGAGCGGCTCGCGCGGGGTGACCCTGACCGGGGTGCTCGGATGGCTTGCGATCGCGACGCCGCTGCTGATCAACGTCTCGAGCCTTGGCAGCGTGCGCGAGGGCATCATGACCGTCGCACTCAGCTCGCTGATGCCCGTCAGCGGCGGGCTCGGCGCCAGCATCGCGGTGCCCACCGCGGTTGCGGTCGCGGTGCTCGCCGGCTGGCTCGCCGTGCCGACGGCGCTCGGTGCGTGGAAGACCGTGACGGGCGACGCCTGAGGGGCGAGATGGCTCGCCGACCCCACCGGAGCCGTCCTCCTGCCGATGACCCGCGACGCCTGAGGGGCGAGACGCGCCGCGCTGGGCCGAGCGCGCCGGATGCGCTCGGGACGGCGGGAGGCGCTCGGCGGGCGCTTGGCTGAGGGTGGGCGCGCGTGGCGCTCAGCGCGCGGCGCGGGCCAGGAGCGACATCTCGCCGCTGAGCGTCTGGCTGGTGGCGGAGGTGATCTGCACCTCCACGAGCTCGCCCGGCTCGCCGAGGCCGTCGAAGTTGACGACCTTGTTGTGGCGCGAGCGGCCGCGCAGGCGGCTGGGGTCGGTGCGCGAGGGTCCCTCGACGAGCACCTCGAGCGTGCGGCCGACAAACCGCTGGGCGCGCTCGCGGGCCCGCCTCTGCACCACCTCCACCAGCCGCGCCAGCCGCTGCGCGCTGACCTCGTGGGGAACCTGGTCGGGGAGCGTTGCCGCCTCGGTGCCGCGGCGCGGCGAGTAGATGAACGTGAAGGCGCCGTCGAAGCCGACCTGCTCGCAGACCTCGAGCGTCTGCTCGAAGTCGTCCTCGGTCTCGCCGGGGAAGCCGACGATGATGTCGGTCGTGAGCGAGCAGTCGGGCACGTGCTCGCGGATCATCGCCACCCGCTCCAGGTAGCGCTCGCGGCTGTAGGTGCGCCGCATGCGCTTGAGGATCGCGCTCGAGCCCGACTGCAGCGGCAGGTGGATGTGCTCGCACAGCGCGGGCAGGCTCGCGTGCGCGCGGATCACATCCTCGCGCATGTCCTTGGGGTGCGGGCTGGTGTAGCGGATGCGGGCGATGCCCGGCACCGCGTCCACGCGCGCGAGCAGCTGCGCGAAGGTGATCCGCTGCTCGCGCGGCAGGTCGCGGCCGTAGGAGTTGACGTTCTGTCCCAGCAGCGTCACCTCCACCACCCCGTCCGCCGCCAGGCGCTGGATCTCGGCGATCAGCTCATCCGGTGGGCGGCTCACCTCGCGCCCGCGCGTGGAGGGCACGATGCAGTAGGAGCAGACCGAGTTGCAGCCGACGCTGATCTGCACCCACGCGTGATGCCGGCGGGCGCGCCTTGCCGGCAGGCGGCCGGTGAAGCCCTCGAACTCGAAATAGCCCTGGGCGGTGAGCGAGTCGCTTGCCAGAAACTCCGCCAGCCGGTGCACCTGCCCGGGGCCGAACGCGACGTCCACGAACGGGAAGCGGGCGAACACCTCCTCCTTGACCGACTGCGCCCAGCAGCCCCCCACCCCGATCACCACCTCCGGGCGCTCGCGCTTGAGCCGCCGCGCCTCGCCGAGGTGCGCGACGAACCGGCTGTCGGCCGCCTCGCGGATCGAGCAGGTGTTGAACAGGATCAGGTCGGCGTCGGCGCGCGAGGGCGCCTGCGAGTAGCCCAGCGCCTCGAGCATGCCGCTCATGCGCTCGGAGTCGTGCTCGTTCATCTGGCAGCCGAAGGTCGTGATGTGGTAGCGGCGCGGCTCCATCGCGGCCAAGGCTAGTGCACGCTGCCCGGCGTGGCCGATCGTCCGTCCGGCCCGCTCAGCGCGCGTACTCGACGGCGCGGGACTCGCGGATCACCGTGACCTTGATCTGCCCGGGGTACTCCAGCTCCTTCTCGATCTCCCGCGCGATCTCGTGCGAGAGCAGCGTGGCGCCGTCGTCATCGATCTTGCCCGGCTCGACGATCACCCGGATCTCGCGGCCGGCCTGCATCGCGTAGACCTTCTCCACCCCCTCATGCCGGGAGGCGATCTGCTCCAGGTCGCGCAGCCTGGTGACGTACTGCTCAAGCGACTCGCCGCGCGCGCCGGGTCGCGCGCCAGAGAGCGCGTCGGCGGCCTGCACGATCACCGCCTCGATCGTCTGCGGCTCCACCTCGTTGTGATGGGCCTCCATCGCGTGCGCCACCGCGGCGGACTCGCCGTAGCGGCGCGCGAGCTCGCCCGCGACCAGGGCGTGCGGGCCCTCGATCTCGTGGGTCACCGACTTGCCGATGTCGTGCAGCAGGGCGGCGCGCCGCGCCGTCTTGGCGCTGGCGCCAAGCTCGTGGGCCATCATCGCGGCCAGCCGCGCCACCTCGATCGAGTGCGCGAGCACGTTCTGGCCGTAGCTGGTGCGAAACCGCAGCCGGCCCAGGAGCTTGACGAGCTCGGGGTGCAGTCCCTGCACCCCCGCCTCGAACGCCCCCTGCTCGCCGAGCCGGACGATATGGGCCTCAAGCTCCGAGCGCGTCTGGTAGTAGGTCTCCTCGATCCGCGCCGGATGGATGCGGCCGTCCTGCAGCAGCTTCTCGAGCGTCAGGCGCGCGACCTCCCGCCGCACGCCGTCAAAGCCGGACAGCACCACCGCGCCCGGGGTGTCGTCGATGATGAAGTCCACGCCGGTGAGGTTCTCGAGCGCGCGGATGTTTCGGCCCTCACGGCCGATGATCCTTCCCTTCATATCGTCGGAGGCCAGCTGCACCACCGAAACGGTGGTCTCCGCGGCGTGGCCCGCCGCCAGGCGCTGCATGCATACCGACAGGATGTTGCGCACGCGGCGCTCGGCATCGCGCTTGGTCTCCTCCTCGATCTGCCGCAGGCGGCGCGCGGCCTCGTGGCGGGCCTCGTCCTCGATCTCGGCGATCAGAAGCTCCCGCGCGCGGGCGGCGGAGATCCCCGCCAGGCGCTCCAGGCGCTCCCGCAGCTCGCCCCGGCGCCTGCTCAGCTCGGCGTGCTCGGCCGCAAGCTCGCCCTCCCGCTCGGCGAGCTCGCCCTCGCGGCGCTCGAGCGACTGCTCGCGTCGCTCAAGCGACTCCTCGCGGCGCTGCAGGGCGCTGGAGCGCTCCGCGATCGCCTGCATGACGGCCGCGCGTGTGCCGTCGGGATCGGCGTCGGCGCCCGCGCCGCGCCGTGCTCGGGCATACAGCGCCGCGGCCGCGACGAGTGCAACCGCTATCAGCGCTGCGGCGATGATCGCGTCCATGGTCGTTCCTCTCCCCGGGCCGGACCGGGCCCGGGTCAAAACCCTCTTCGCTTGTGTTGCAGAGCGACCGAGCGGCCCGCGCTTGGCACGGCGGCGCCAGTCTCAGACGACCGCGCTCAGCGTCTGCGCCGAGAGCCCGTGGTCCGTCTGGACCGCATCACCGGTCCCTTATGGCGTTGCATGGACACGTGGAATATCTGAGCTTTGCTGGCGTTTTCAGTGGTCACGTGGACCGTTCGTTCACGCCGGGAATCGTAGTACCGCCGCCGGTCGCGCGCAAATCCGCGGGCGGATGGGGCGGCCTCACGGCTCGTCGGCCGCTCCCGTCAGGCGTCTGTGAGCGGCCAGCGCGTCGAGCGCCAGCTCGCTCTCGTAGCCGCGGCGCAGCAGCAGCGACAGCGCGCGATCGCGTTGGCGGCGGTCGCGCGGCGGCTCCGGGAAGCGGCGGCGCAGCAGCGCCAGGGCGCGTTGAAGCTCCCCGTTGCGCTGGCCCTCCCCGTCGCCTTCACCCTCACCGTCGTCGCGCTCGCCATCGCCCTGGCGCAGGCGGTCGCCGGTGTCGTCCTCGTCGAGGGCCCGGCGCGCGACGGCCGGATCGACGCCGCGCGCCAGCAGGCCGCTGAGGATCCGCAGGCGGCCCCACTCCCGCAGGCTGCGCCGCTCGGCGACGAACAGCCGCGCGTAGCGGAGGTCGTCGAGCAGCGCGCGCTCGCGCAGCGCCGCGATCGCCCGCTCGGCCGTGTCCGGGTCGACGCCGCCGCGCTCGAGCACGGCGCGCGCCTGCGCCTCGGTGAGCTCCCGGCGCTCGAGCCGCCCGAGCGCGAGCGACAGCGCGCGCTGGAGGGCTGCCTCTTCGTCCGCTCGTGCCGGCGTTGGGGCCTTCTCAGCTGGACAGGCTAGGTGATCGTCGCCGGCTGCGCCCTAGGCTGCCGGGGCAACGGCCACCAGGGGCGCGTCGTCGAGCTGGGCGGCGGGCTCGCTCAGCGCCTCATGATCCCGGTCGGGTGCGGTCGTGCCGCGCGCGTGCTGGCCGATCCCCAGCGCCGCGTGGACCTTGGCCTCGATCTCGGCGGCGATCTCCGGATGCTCGTCCAGGAACGCCTTGGCGTTGCCGCGCCCCTGCCCGAGCCGCTCCTCGCCGTAGGAGAAGAACGACCCGGACTTGGTGACGATCCCGTGCTCGATCCCGTAGTCCAGCAGGCAGCCTGAGGTGGAGATCCCCCGGCCGAACTCGATGTCGAACTCGGCGGACTTGAACGGCGCCGCGACCTTGTTCTTGACGACCTTGACCTTGACGCGGTTGCCGACCGCCTCGGCGCCGTCCTTGAGCGTCTCGATGCGGCGGATGTCCAGGCGCTGGGTGGCGTAGAACTTCAGCGCCCGCCCGCCCGGCTGGGTCTCCGGCGAGCCGAACATCACCCCCACCTTCTCGCGCAGCTGGTTTGTGAACAGGCACAGCGTGCGGGTGCGGTTGAGGTTGCCGGCCAGCTTGCGCATGGCCTGCGACATCATGCGCGCCTGCGCGCCGACGGTCTGATCGCCCATCTGGCCCTCCAGCTCGATCCGCGGCGTGAGCGCCGCGACCGAGTCGACCGCGACCACGTCGACCGCGCCCGAGCGCACGAGCATGTCGACGATCTCAAGCGCCTGCTCGCCGTAGTCCGGCTGGGACACCAGCAGCTCGTCCACGTCGACGCCGATCTGCTGCGCGTACTGGGGATCCATCGCGTGCTCGGCGTCGACGAACGCGCACACGCCTCCCCGCTTCTGGGCCTCGGCGATGATGTGGTAGACGAGCGTCGTCTTGCCCGACGACTCGGGCCCGAAGATCTCCACGATCCGCCCGCGCGGCACGCCGCCGATCCCAAGCGCTATGTCCAGCGACAGGGCGCCGGTGGGGATCGCCTCGACGTTCTGGCGCGCGGCCGGGTCGCCAAGCCGCATGACGGTGCCCTTGCCGAACTGGCGCTCGATCTGGGTCAGGGCGCCCTGGAGGGCGGCCTGGCGCCTGGCCTCGGCCTTCGGGTCGGCCGCGACGGCCGCGGCGGTGGTGTTCTGGCTCATGCTCGCTGGCTCCTCTGTCTTGCGCGTGAGGCCTGAAGCTACGGCCCGCCCCGGACGGAAAGCCCACGGGGGCCGCCTGGCCGGGACCGTAGCCCTGCACCACGCCCCCGGCAAGGCAAGGCGGTGACGATCCGGTGCCGATCGCGTGCCGGTTCGGTGACCGCCCGCCGGGGCGAGGACGCCTGTCCCGGTCGCCGGGGCAGGGCGCTGGCAGCCCCCGGCCGCCGGGGCCGGGCGCCGGCAGCCCCCGGCCAGCGGGGCGGGACGCCGCCAGCCCCCGGTCGCCTGCGCGGCTGCCAAAATGCGCGCGCAGAGCAAACGAGACCTGGAGAGACAGCTTGCCGACCCTCACCGAAGCGCTCAAGAACGAGCACACCAAGCGGATCCTGCACGTGACCGGCATCAGGCGGCCGTCGCTGCGCCAGCGCCAGACGCCGCACTACCGGATGCCGGTTCTCCAGGCTGCCGGGGGCTGGCTGCGCCTGAAGAAGTACGACGGTCCAGAGATCCCGCCTGAGGAGTACGAGAACCTCACCTACACCACCTACGCGTCCGACGACGCGACCACGTTCGCGCCGATCACCTCCTGCACCGGGGCGCTGGAGCTGCGCGGGTTCGAGGCCTACGGAAAGCCGGACCTCGACGGCGTCTGGACCGAGAACGCGAAGAAGTGCCCCACGATCGTCCGCTACGTGGAGTCGATCGGGGCCCGGTTCGGCCGCGTTCAGCTGTTGAAGATGAAGCCCAACACGATGCGCGAGTGCCGCTGGGGGCTGCACCTGGACAACAACAACGCGGCCAACAACCCGGACGAGAACGGCTGGGTGGTGCGCCTGTGGCTGGAGCTGACCGACGACGACTCAAGCGCGCTGGTGGTGCGGCGGGACCAGTTCAGCCGGGCGACCGAGGTCAAGATCCCGCTGCCCAAGTACCAGCAGGCGGTGGTCGACTCCGAGTTCCTCTACCACGGCGGCTATCACCACGGGCCCGGCATCCGCTACGCGCTGATCACCAGCGTGGAGAGCGGCCCGGCGCTCGAGCGGTGGATCGAGTCTCAGATGCCCTGATCACGCTCGCCCGCCGGCGGCGGGAGTCGCCGGCGGCCGCTGGGATGCTGCCCCCGCGGTGCTGAGCGCTGCTCGTGCGGCTCGAGGCGATGCTCGCGCGGTGCTGAGCGCTGCTCGCTCGGTGCGCCCTGCTGGCGCGGCCCGGGGCGATGCTGTGCGGCGCTCCGTCAGGGCCCGGTGAGCGCGAACGTCGCAAGCGGCAGGTATCGCGGGCCGCCGGCGCCCGGCAGCGAGCGAAGCAGCGCCACCGCATCGGCTTCGAACGGCTCAAGCGCCGGGGCGGGGACCGTGGCCGCACGGCTCTCGGAGGCCGCGTCCGCGGGAGGGCGGCGTGCGGGCCGCCGAGGCGCGGTGCCGCGCGTGCGCGCGACGCTCACGTGCGGGCGAAATGGCCGCCCGGCGTCGGAGATCACGCCGGCCGCCGCCAGCCGGGCGGCGAGCGCCGCCTGCAGCGCGCAAAGCGCGCCCGCGGGGTCTGACAGCTCGATCGCCAGCACCCTCGGCCTGCGGGGCGGAAGCCACACGGGCTCGCCCGGGGAGAGCGAGATCCGGGGCCAGGCGGACGCGATCGAGCAGGCCGCCGCGATCGTGTCGACCTCGCGCGCCGGGCGCTCGCCGATGAACACGAGCGTCATATGCAGCGTGTCGGCCGGCAGGGCCCGCGCCCGGCCGGGCAGCCCACGGACCACCCCGCGTCCCCATGCGGCCAGGCGCTCGGCGGCGGCCGCCGGCAGCGCAAGCGCCACGAACAGACGCAGGGAGCGCGCGCTCGTCGCGCGGCGCGCGCTCGGTGCACCCGCCGCGTCCGGCGCCTGGGATGCGCCGAGCGGGCCGGCTGCGCCGGCGATTGCACGCGGACTGGGCGCGCCGGTGCCTGCAGGCGGGTCTGGTGCGCCGGCGATTGCAGGCGGACTGGGCGCGGCGGCCGCCTCAGGCGGGCCGCTCGCCCGAGTCCTCGCCGGGCCGGTCGGCGGGCTCGTCGGACTCCCCTTCAAGCAGGCGCCTGATCATGTGCATCGCCACGGTCACCGAGCGCTCGCGCACGTCGACTCGCTCGCCTGGAAGCCGCGTGCGGCGGGTCAGCGAGCGCGGCGGCTGCCCGCGCATCCAGACCGACAGGCACACGAGGCCGACGGGCTTGTCGGCGGTGGCGCCGCCGGGGCCGGCGATGCCGGTGATCCCGACGCCCAGCTCGGCGCCGAGGCGCTCGGCTATCCCGCGCGCGAGCGCGGCGGCCACCTCGGTCGAGACCGCGCCGTGGCGCTCCAGCAGCTGCGGATCGACGCCGGCCACCGAGACCTTGGCGGCGTTGGAGTACACAACCGCGCCGCCGAGCAGGTACTCCGACGCGCCGGGCCGGTCGGTGAGGCGGCTCGCGAGCCCGCCCCCGGTGCACGACTCGGCCAGCGCAATCGTGCGGCCGCGCAGCAGCGCGGCGACGATCTCGTCGACCGTCTGCCCGTGCACGGAGAAAAGCTCGTCGGGATGGCGGCGGGCGATCAGCTCCAGCAGCGCCTCGTAGGCGCCCCGCGCCCGGGGCGCAAAGCGGGTCGCCACCTCGATCTCCCCTCGGCGCAGGCAGGTCGTGATCTCAAGCTCAGACAGGTCGATCCCCTCGCGCTCGGCCAGGCGGAGCGTGCTCGCGATCTCCGACTCGGGGATGCCGAACAGGCGGACGATCTCGTGCTCGTAGGGCACGGCGCCGGAGATCGCCCTGGCGAACGCCTCCGTCGCGCGCGCCGCCTCCCACATCGGCCGAAGCTCGCTCGGCGGACCGGGCAGCACGACCACGGTCGGCCCCTCGCCGTCCGCCGGCTCGACGACCAGCCCGGGAGCGGTCCCGACCGGGTCAAGCACCGTGGCGCCCCGGGGGATGACGGCCTGCTTTGCGTTCGAGCGGCGGATCGCGTCGGGATCGAGGTTCGGCCAGCGGGACATCATCCGCTCGAGGATCCCCCCGATGTGGCGTTCGAGCGCCGGGTCGAGCACCATCTCGCGCCCGGCGAACGCGCCCACGACCTCGGCCGTGAGGTCATCTGCCGTCGGCCCCAGACCGCCGCTTGTGACGATCAGGGCCATCCCGGCGTCCCGCATCGCGTCAAGCGCGGCGCGCAGGTCGTCGGGACGGTCGCCGACGATCTGGATCGTCGCCGCGTCGACGCCCAGCTCAAACAGCCGGCGCGACAGCCACGGTCCGTTTTTGTCGGAGACGATCCCCGAAAGCACCTCGGTCCCGGTGACCAGGATCCCGGCGCGCGGCGGGCGCTGGCGCTCGGAGCCGCGCGGTGGGCGCTGGCGCTCGGAGCCGCGCGGCGGGACCCGGCGCTCGGAGGAGCGCTCAGGGCGCTCGCTGTCGGCGCTCACGTGCACTGCGGCTGGCTGGCGGGGCCCAGCGGAACCGGAGCCGACCCGGGAACCAGCTCGTATCCGACGGGCCGGCCGGTGGACGGCACCGTGACCGGCACCCCGTTGACCTTCATCAGCACCGACGCGTTGCCGAGCGTCAGCAGGAGCTTTCGAGCGCGGACCACGGGGATCGTCTGTCCGGTGTCATAGATGATCCCCGGGATCAGCGGCCGCCCGCTGCCGTTCTCCACGCACACGTAGACGGCGCCCGTGGGGGTCAGCTGCAGCTTGACCGTCCGGGGGGCCGCGGGGCGCGACGGCGTCGTGGTCGAGCCGGTGGCCGCGGGCGAAGCATGGTGGTGGCGGTGCGAGGTCGCGGCCGCGCTGGTCGTGGAGCTGCTGGTGCTCTGGCGCGAGGAGCTCGCCGACGGGCCGCTGTGCAGCCCGACGACCTCGAGCACGGCGACGATCGCGACGACCGCGGCCGCGATCACGGCCCATGGCGGCACCGAGCGGCTGCGCCGCGCGCGCCGGTCGCGCTCGCGGCCCAGCGGAGCGAGCGGGCGCAGGTCGTGGTCGGAGGCGTGCTCGAAGCGCCGGCGGTACTCGTCCAGGAGCTGACGGCTGTCGAGGCCCAGGAACTCGGCGTACGTGCGAAGGAAGCTCTTGACGTACACCTCGCCGGGGAGCAGCCCCCACTCCTCGTTCTCCATCGCGCGCAGGTACTTGGCGCGGATCTTGGTCCGCATCTCGACCTCGTTGATGTCGATGCGGGCGCGCATGCGCGCCTCCCTCAGTGTGGCGCCGATCTCCGCCATCGCGAGTGACAAGGCTACCGGCGCGGGGGCCCGCGGCCGGGGCGATTACGCCCACGCCGGTCGGCTGCTCAGTCCTGCGCGCTGGGCGCAGGCGGGCCCGCGGGCGCGGCCGTTGGCTGGGGCTGGCCGGGCTCGGTGGCCAGCTCGGCTGCGCGCTCGCCCTGGGCGGGGCGCTGATCGTCGTCGGGCCCGTCCTGGGCGGGGCGCCGGTCGTCGGTGCGCTCGCCCTGCGCAAGGTGCTGCAGGATGCGCGGCACGTCGGCCTCGGACACCAGCACCTGCCGCGGCTTTGAGCCCTCGTAGCCGGAGATGATGCCGCGGCGCTCGAGCATGTCGATCAGGCGTCCCGCGCGCGTGTAGCCCAGGCGCAGCCGTCGCTGCAGCATCGACGTGGAGGCGGTGCCCATCGACGCCACCAGCCAGATCGCCTCCTCCAGCAGCGGGTCCTCGTCGGCGCTCAGCGACTCCTCGTCGGAGCCGTCCTGCCCGTCGGGGTCGGCCACCTCCTCAAGCAGCTGCTCCTGGAACTCCGGCTCGCCCTGTCGCCGCCAGCACTCGGTCAGCTCCAGGATCTGCTGCTCGTCGATGTAGGCGCCCTGGATGCGCTGAAGCTTCGACGAGCCGACCGGGGAGAACAGCATGTCGCCCTGCCCGAGCAGCGACTCGGCCCCGTTCTGGTCCAGGATCACCCGCGAGTCGGTCTGGCTTGAGACCGCGAAGGCGATCCGGGAGGGGACGTTGGCCTTGATCATCCCGGTGATCACGTCCACGCGCGGGGACTGGGTGGCGAGCACCAGATGAATGCCGACGGCGCGCGCCTTCTGCGCCAGGCGGATGATCGAGTCCTCCACGTCGGCCGGCGCGACCATCATCAGGTCGGCGAGCTCATCGATCACGCACAGGATGTAGGGCAGCGGCGGCTCTCCGCGCCGTTCGCGCACGCGGTTGAGCTCCGGCAGCGAGCGCGTGCGCGCCAGCGACATGATCGAGTAGCGCTGCTCCATCTCGCGCACCAGGTTCTGCAGCGCCGTGGCCGCCATGCGCGGGCTTGTGATCACCGGCGTGAGCAGGTGCGGCACCCCCTCGTAGTGGTTGAGCTCCACCTGCTTTGGGTCCACGAGCACGATCCGCACCTGGTGCGGGGTCGCGCGCAGCAGGATGCTCGACAGCATCGCGTTGACGCACGCCGACTTGCCGGCACCGGTCGTCCCGGCGACCAGCAGGTGGGGCATGCGCGCCAGGTCGGCGCCGATCGCCCGCCCGGCGATGTCCTTGCCCAGCCACACCGCGAGCGGCGACCAGTCGGGCGGCGGGTCCTGAAAGACGTCCCCCAGATGGACGATCCGGCGGTTGGCGTTTGGAACCTCCACCCCGACCGCCTGCTTGCCGGGGATCGGCGCGAGGATGCGGATGTCGGTGGCCGCCAGCGCGTACGCCAGGTCGTCCTTGAGCTGGGCGACCTTGGCGACCTTGATGCCGGGCGCCAGCCGCAGCTCGTAGCGCGTGATGTGCGGGCCGGTCACGCGCCCGATGACCCGCGCCTGGATGCCGAAGTGGCCGAGGGTCTCAAGCAGCGTGGCGGCCACCTGCTCCTGGCCGGCCGTGTCGGGCCTGCTCGCCTCCGCGCCCGAGCGCGTCAGAAGACGGGCGTCCGGCAGCCTCCACTGGAAGTCCGGGTCGTCGGTGACCGACGCGCGGTAGCGCCCGCGCGGGGTCAGCTGGGCCCTGGCGGCCTGCGCCGGGGCGACGGCACCGAGCTCCCCGTTGGCGGGCGCCTCCACGTGGGTGGAGCGCACCACCATCCGCACCGTGTCGGGCCCTTCGCCTTCGCCTTCGCCGCCGGCTGCGGAGGCGTCGGATGCCGCGTCTAAGTCCAGCGTCCCGCCGCCTGTGCGGCCGTCGAGCGCCCCGTCCCCCGTCTGGCCGCCGAGCGCCCCGGCGCCGTCGCCGCCAGGCACGCCGTCGCCCTCGCCGCCGGCGTCCACCGGGCCCTCGCCCCCGGGCCCCTGTGGCCCGTCGGGCGCGTCGAGCACGGCGACCGCTTGCGCCTGTGCGAACCGGTCCGCCGGCGAGAGCCGCTGCGCAGGGTCGGGCCGCTCGCCCCGCCCGGCGCGCCCAAGGGTGCCGGCCAGCGTGCCCTGCGAGCGGCGCACCACGCGGCTTGTCGCCTCCACGCCGGCGCCGGTGGCGCGCACGATCCCCGCCAGCGTGGCGCCGGTGGTGAGCATCACCCCGGCGAGCGCGAGGAAGACCGCGAGGATGTCCGCGCCCGCGCGGGACAGGAGGTGCTCGGCGCACCAGAGCTCCGCCTCGCCCAGCGCCCCCCCGCGCGCCATCAGCCAGTGGGGTCGCCACGCGTCGGCGGCCGGCGCCGCGCCGGGCCCCAGCCCGAGCGTCCCGGCGGCGAACGCGAGCGTGAGCGCCGCGACCAGGCAGGTCGCCCCGGTCCGCATCGGTCGCATCGGCGGCCGAAGCTCGCGCGCCAGCAGCAGCGCGCCGGCCGCCGCCAGCGCCGGCGCGAGCGCGTAGGCGAGCTTGCCCACGGCCAGCCGTGCCCCGTCGAGCAGGCCCCGCCCCAGCGGGCCCCCGGCCCAGTGCAGGTAGGCCACGCCGCCGAGGAACACCCCAACGGCCACGAGCGCGAGCGCCGCCACATCGACGTGATGGGGCGCGAGCACGGGGGCCCGCAGCGTGGTTCGCAGCACCGACGACCGGCGCCGGCGAGCCGGGCGCGCCGGCGCCGTGCGGGCGCGCCGGGGGTGCCCGCCCGCCGGGCGGCGTGATCTCGGCTTGGATGAGGTCGCCATGCGTCGGTCGCTGACCGCTTCGACGCCGGCGGCGGGCATCCTGCCGGCGAGCGCCCTTTCCCGGCGGCGGGCATCCTGGCGGGGTCCGCGCCGGATCCATGCCCGGCGGGCCTACCATCTGAGCAACCGTGGCGGCCACCGACTTCGAGCGTCCCCCCCGCGTGCTGATCGTCGAGGACGACGAGGCGATCGCGCAGGTCCTGCAGCGCTCGCTGCGCATGGAGGGCTACGAGGTGCGCCTGGCGGGCGATGGCCCGGCTGCGCTGGAGGGGGCGCACGCGTTCCTGCCTGACCTGGTGCTGCTGGACCTGGGGCTGCCGGGGATGGACGGGATCGAGGTCGCCAGGCGCCTGCGCGAGTCCGCCGACGACGTCCCGATCCTGATCCTCACCGCCCGCGACGCGGTCGAGTCCAGGGTGCAGGGGCTTGACTCGGGGGCCGACGACTACCTGGTCAAGCCGTTCGAGCGCCAGGAGCTGCTCGCGCGGCTGCGTGCGCTGCTGCGCCGGCGCCCGCCGCGGGGCCAGGCGAGCCTGACCGTCGGCGACCTGAAGCTCAACCCCGACACGCACGAGGTCATGCGCGGGGACCGGCGGGTGGAGCTCACGCAGCGGGAGTTCGAGCTGCTGGAGTACCTGATGCGCAACGAGCGGATCGTGATCTCCCGCCAGCGGCTGCTGGACGAGGTGTGGGGGTATGACCCGTTCAGCATGACCAACACGATCGAGGTGTTCGTCTCGAACCTACGCAGAAAGCTGGAGGCCGGTGGCGAGCCCAGGCTCCTACATACGATCCGCGGCGCGGGCTACGTCCTGCGCGTATAGGCGCGTTCCGATCCGCTGGCGGCTGGCCGGGGGCTCGGCGGCGCTGACGTTCGTGATCCTGGCGAGCTTTGCGATCGTGGTCGGGGTCCTCACCGCGCGCCAGTTCCGCAGCGAGTTCTACGACCAGCAGAGCTCCGCGTTTGACCATCTCTACGCCGAGCTCAACGGCAGGCTGACCTGGAGCAGCTCTGACCCCTACAGCCTGGACCTCAGCCACGTGGAGGTGTCGCTCAACGGCGCGGCGCTCGGCGAGCACGCGCAGATCAGGATCTTCGACGCGGGCACCGGCTCGCTGCTTGAGACCCAGGGCGACATCCCGATCCGCGGGCGCCGCGCCCCGGTCTCGGTGGGGCTGTTCGGCACGATGCCGACCAGGACGTCGGGCGCCTTTGACCAGGACGGCTACCGGGCGCAGGTGCGCGAGCTGGGCGTGCGCCCGCTGGGCCAGGTGCTGCTGCTCTACGCCGTGCCCCTGTCGGATCTTGACCACACGCTGGCGCGGGTGGAGGTGTTCCTGCTGCTGGGCGTGCTGGGCGGCACGATCCTGGCGCTCGCCGCCGGGCTGTTCGTCTCCGCCCGCGCTATGCGCCCGATCGTGGAGCTGACCGAGGCCGCGCGTGAGATCGAGCGCACGCGCGACCCGAGCCTGCGCGTCCCCCACCCGGAGGCCGAAGACGAGGTGGCGGAGCTCGCGGGCACGCTGGAGGGGATGCTCGCGGCGCTGGACGCAGCGCGCGCCGAGACCCAGGCGATGCTCGAGCGCCAGCGCGAGTTCGTCGCCGACGCCTCGCACGAGCTGCGCACCCCGCTGACCAGCGTGCTGGCGAACCTTGAGCTGCTCGGCGAGGAGCTTGAGGGCGAGCAGGCCGAGACCGCCGAGGCGGCGCTTCGCTCCACGCGGCGGATGCGCAGGCTGGTGGGCGACCTGCTGCTGCTGGCGCGTGCGGACGCGCGGCGCGTGCAGCCGCACCGGCCCACCGACCTCGGTCAGGTTCTGCTGGAGGCCGCCGCGGAGCTGGGCCCGATGGCCGACCACCACGAGCTGTCGATCAGCGCCGAGCCGGTCGTGGTCGACGGGGTCAGCGACGAGCTTCACCGCCTGGTGCTCAACCTGCTGGAGAACGCGGTGCGCCACACGCCGCCGGGCACCGCGGTGCAGGCGCTCACGCGCGAGCGCGACGGGATGGCCGAGATCATCGTCGCCGACAACGGCCCGGGGATCCCCCCGGAGCTCGAGGGCCGCGTCTTCGAGCGCTTCGTGCGCGGCGGCGGCGACCGTGGGCGGGGGTCGGGCCTGGGGCTTGCGATCGTGCGCTCGGTGGCGCAGTCGCACGGCGGCGATGTGCGGCTCGCCACGCCGGACGAGGGCACGGGGACGCGGTTTGAGATCACGATCCCGCTGGGCGCGCGGCGCGGCGCGGCGGCCGGCGAGGTCGCCGGGGCTGCTCAGACCTCGACGACGACCGGCAGCACCATCGGCCGCCGGCGCAGCCGCTCGTAGACGAACGCCTGCAGGTCGTCGTGCAGCGCCTGCTGGAGCAGGTCGATCTCGCGCACCCCCTCGCGCGCTGACCGCTCAAGGGAGCGGTCGACCTGCGCGCGGATCTCGCTGATCAGCTCGCCCGCCTGCTCGACGAACGGCACGCCCCGGAAGATCACCTCCGGGGGCACCACCGACTCGCCGCTCTGCTCGGAGATCGTCGCCACGACGATGAAGATCCCGTCGGCCGACAGCATCCGCCGGTCGCGCAGCGCCACGTCCGCGGGGTCGCCGATGTCCACCCCGTCGACGAAGATCATGCCGGCCGGCTCCGGGTCCCCCAGCCGCGCGCCGCGCGCGTCGATCTCAAGCGGCACCCCGTTCTCGCAGCGGAACACGCGCTCGGGGTCGATCCCGACCGCGTCGGCCAGCTGCGCGTGCAGCTGGATGCGCTTGTGGTCGCCGTGGACGGGCATCACGTAGCGGGGCGAGACGAGGTTGAGCATCAGCTTCAGCTCCTCCGCGTAGCCGTGCCCGGAGGCGTGCACCGGCGCCTCGCGCGTGGTGATCACCTCACAGCCGATGTGGTAGAGACGGTCGACCGTCTCGTTGACCGCGCGCTCGTTGCCGGGGATCGGCGTCGCCGAGAAGACGACCGTGTCGCCCCGTCGCAGCGTGATCTGGCGATGGTCGTCGTAGGCCATCCTGCGCAGCGCCGACAGCGGCTCGCCCTGGGAGCCGGTCGAGACGATCACGATCTTCTCGTCCGGCCAGTCCTCCACCTCCCGGGCGCCGATCAGAAGCCCCTCCGGCACGTCGATGTGCCCCAGCGAGCGGCCGATGTTGACGTTCTTGCGCATCGAGCGGCCCACCAGCGCGACCTTGCGGCCAAGCTGCGCGGCCGCGTCGATCACCTGCTGGACGCGATGGATGTTGGACGCGAAGCTTGTGACGATGATCCGCCCGCGCGCCCGGCCGAACACCTCCCGCAGATGGGGGCCCACCTCCCGCTCGGAGGGGGAGAACCCGGCGCGGTCGGCGTTGGTGGAGTCGCCGCAGAGCAGCAGCACGCCCTCGGCGCCGAGCCGCGCCAGCCGCGAGACGTCCGCCGGCGGGCCGTCGACCGGGGTCTGGTCGAACTTGTAGTCGCCGGTCAATAGCACCGTCCCAAGCTCGGTGCCCAGGGCGACCGCGCACGAGTCGGGGATCGAATGGGTCATGTGCACCAGCTCAAGCGAGAACGGTCCAAGCGACAGCCGCTCGCCGGTGCCCAGATCCTCAAGCAGCGCGTCGCGGAGGTTGTGCTCGTCGAGCTTGGAGCGCGCCATCGCGATCGTCAGCGGACCCCCGTAGACGGGGATCGGCGGGCGCCCGAGCTCCCGCAGCACCCACGGCAGCGCGCCGAGGTGGTCCTCGTGGCCGTGGGTGATGACGATCGCCTCGATGTCCTGCACCCGCTCGCGCAGGTAGCCGAAGTCCGGCAGCACGAGGTCGATGCCGAGCATGTCCGCGGTCGGGAAGCGCAGCCCGCAGTCGACCACGACGATCCGCTCGTCGTACTGCACGACGGTCATGTTCTTGCCGATCTCGCCGAGCCCGCCCAGCGGCAGGACGCGCAGGCGCCCGGCCACTACGCGGCCGCGGCGAGCATCCCGTGGCGCTCGAGCAGGGCGCGCACGATCGACAGCTCCTGCTCGTCGAGCTCCACGTAGGGCAGGCGGGGGCGTCCGGCGCGGATGCCGAGCAGGTTCAGCGCCGCCTTGATCGTGCACGCGGCGGGCGCGATCGCCATGTCCCGGTAGACGTCGGCAAGCGACGCGTCGATCTCGTGGCGGTGCTCGGGCTCGTCGACCATCCGGCGCATCTCCTCGCCGAAGATATGGCTGGAGGTGAGGATCCCCCCCGGCTCGCCCATGTCCAGCACGCGGGCCAGCAGGTCGTCGTTGCCCGCGTAGATCGCGAGCCCGTCGATCGGCGCCAGGTTGGCGGCGTTGGCCTGCTTGACGGCCACGATCCCGTCGATCTGCGCAAGCTCGGCCAGCAGCTCGTTGTCCATGTCGGCCGCGGTCCGCTGCGGGATGTTGTAGAGGATGATCGGCAGGTTGGTGGCCCGCGCGACCTCGCGGAAGTGGGCGACGATCCCGCGGCGGCTGGGACGGTTGTAGTACGGGTTGACCGACAGCAGGGCGTCGGCGCCGAGCTGCGTCGCGCGCTCGGTGAGCATCACCGCGTGACGGGTGTCGTTGGACCCCACCCCAGCGATCACCGGGCAGACGCCCCGCATCTCCCCCACGGCCAGCTCGATCACGCGCAGATGCTCCTCGTCGGTGAGCGTCGCCGCCTCGCCGGTGGTGCCGCACACGACCAGCCCATCCGAGCCGTGCTCCACGAGGTGGTGCATCAGCGCAACCGCCGCATCCTCGTCGACCCGCCCGTCCTCATCGAACGGGGTGACCATGGCGGTCAGGATCGCGCCGAAGTTGGCTGGCATGGCGCCATTATCGCAGGGGCGGCGGTCGGCGGTGCGGGGCTCGCGCGCCGATCAGGCGGGACGGGGCGCGCGCCGATCAGGCGGCCCGGGCGCTCGGCGCCGAGGCCGGGTCGCTGTCGGCCGGGGCCTGCTCGCGGACGGCCGGCGGCGCGGAGCGCTCGGCGCCGGCCTCCAGCAGCCGTTCGTACACCCGCCAGCGCTTCACAAGCCGCCCCCCCATCGCCTCCAGGCCGCGGTTCATCGACGTGTTGACCTCCAGGATGAAGCTCGCCTCGCCCCTCTTCTGGCGGCTTCGAGCGGCGGTCTCGAAGTGCTCCAGGTACAGGGCGGCGGCCACGCCGGTGTGCTCGTAGGCGGGCATCACGCCCAGAAAGCCGACCCTGAGCCGGTCGATGATCCGGCCGCGGTTGAGGTAGTGCCACCACCCCAGCGGCAGAAGCCGGCCGCGCATCAGCTTGTAGATCTGGTGCACGTCGGGGATCGTGATCGCCATGCCGACGGTCTCCCCGTCGATCTCGGCGATCATGAACCAGTCACGCGAGTACACAAGGTGCATGTCGATCGTGTACGCGTCCAGGTCGCTCTTGGAGTACGGGACGAAGCCCCAGTTGTGCGACCAGGCGGCGTTGTAGACCTTCGCGAACTCGTCCATCTCCCGCCGAAGGTGGCGCCGCTGCATCCGCCGGATGCGCACCCCGTACTTGGTGCGCGCGCGCTCGGCCACCTTCTCCAAGACCGGGTTCATCCGCCGGCGGTCGTCGATCGACAGGTCCCAGCCGAACAGGTCCATCGCCTTGAGCATCCCGGGCGCCCCCTGCACGCGCGCCTGGTAGTAGGGCGGGTTCCAGGGCTCGCGGATCAGCGGCTCGCGCTCGAACCCCTCGATCATCACCCCGGCCTCGTCGTTGATCTGGAAGTTCATCGGCCCGACCATCCGGTCGCAGCCGTGCTCCCGGCACCACTGCGCGGCGGCGTCAAGCAGCGCGTCGGCTACCTCCTGGTCGTCCTCCAGCTCCAAGAAGCCGAACATCCCCCAGCGGCTGTGGTGGTACTGGTTGAAGGCGAAGTCGATCTGCGCCGTGATCCGGCCGACCACTCGGTCGCCGCGGCGCGCCAGGAAGTAGGACGCCTCGCCGTGCTTGAAGAACGCGTTGAAGCTGCGGTTCAGGAACGCGTAGCGCTCGAGCTTGAGCGGCGGGATCCACGGCGTGCCGGCGTGCAGGCGAAACGGCAGCGCCACGAACTCGCGCAGGTCCGACATCCCCCGCACCGGCGTGATCTGGACCGCCATCGGAGCGGTACCGTACCGGAGGCGGGCGTGCGGCGCGCTCCGGGTAACGCGCTCACCCCGAGTGTCGCGGCTCAGCTCCGCGCCGCCGCTCGCTGCGCGCCGGCGCCGCGGCTCACGCCAGCAGGTGCTCGAGGCCGATCACCGGCGAGCGCTCAAGCGACCCCACACGGCGGACGGCGAGCAGCACGCCGGGCATGAACGACTCGCGGTCGATCGAGTCGTGGCGGATCGTGAGCGTCTGGCCGACGTCCCCGAGGATCACCTCCTGGTGGGCGACCAGCCCGGGGAGTCGGACCGAGTGGATCGGGATCTCCGGCGCCCGTGGCCCGCGAGCATCGGCCATCAGCGCCGCCGTGCGCGCGGCCGTCCCGCTGGGGCGGTCCAGCTTGGCCTCGTGGTGCAGCTCGATGATCTCGGCGGCGCGCATGTGGCGGGCCGCCTCGGCGGCGAAGCGCATCATCAGCACCGCCCCGATCGCGAAGTTGGGGGCGGCGAACACGTTCGCCGGGCCTCCCGCGAGCTGCTCGAGCGCCGAGGCGTCAAAGCCGGTGGTGCCGATCACCACGTGCACGCCGGCCGCGACCGCCGCGCGCGCGTTGTCAAGCGCCGTGGACGGCACGGTGAAGTCGACCAGCACGTCCGGCGAGCGGGCGAGCGCCTGCGCGACCGTGGTGCCCAGAGCGGGATCGGCGCGGGCCACAAGCTCCATGTCCTGCGCGCCCTCGACGGCGCGGCAGACGGTGCTCCCCATCCTCCCCGCGGCGCCCGCGACCGCGACGGCGATCACGCCCCTGCCCCCGCCGCCGCGCCCGGTCGAGCCTGCGCCTGCGCCGCCGCGCCGTGTCGACCGTCGACTCCAGCAGGCCCGGTCAAGCGGGCGCCCCCGCCGTCCTCGCGCCGGCGAATGCGGCCGTGGCAGCCTCGAAGCGCTCGGCGTCCGGGCCGATCCCGGCGACCGACAGCCGCTCGGGCGCCCAAAGCCCGCCCGCCAGCTCGCGCAGGTCGTCCAGCGAGACGGCGTCGATGCGGGCGACCAGCTCGTCGAGCTCAAGCAGCGGCATACCGGCCAGGATCTCGGCTCCGAGCCGGTTCATGCGCGCCCCGGTGGACTCCAGAGACAGCACCACGCGCCCCTTCAGGTTCTCACGGGCGCGCCGGAGCTCGTCCTCGGTCGCCGGCTCCCGGCGCAGGCGCTCGAGCTCGGCGCAGACAACCTCCATCGCCTGCGCGAGGTTCTCGCCGCGCGTGCCGACGTACAGGCCCACCTGCCCGGTGCCCTCGTAGGCGCTGGTGAAGCTGTAGACCGAGTAGGCGAGGCCGCGCCGCTCGCGCACCTCCTGAAACAGCCTCGACGAGGACGTGCCCCCGAAGATCGTGTCGAGCACGCGCAGCGCGAACCGCCGCTCGTCGTCGCGCGCCAGCCCCGGAGCGCCGATGCAGACGTGGTACTGCTCGGTGTCCTTGCGCTCAAAGCGCCGTCGCGGCTCGCCGGCGTCTGCCTCGTGGGCGCCGGCCGGGGTAGCCGTTTGACCCCCGGTGGCGGTGGGGCGGCCGGCGGCCGCCTGCGCGGCGCCGGGCTCGTGAGGTGTCCCCGCCCGGCGCGGCGCGCTGGGCGCCCGCTCGGCCGCCAGCGCCACGAGCGCCTCGTGGTCCACCGCCCCGGCGGCCGCGATCACCACGTTGGCCGGACGGTAGCGCTCGCGGTGAAAGGCGCGGATGACCTCCGGCGTGGCGCCGGCGATCACCTCCTGGCGGCCGATCACCGCCCGCCCCAGCGGATGGGGCCCGAACACCGCCTCGCCCAGCAGGTCGAAGACCTTCTCCTGCGGGTCGTCCTCGTACATCGCGATCTCCTCGAGGATCACCTCCCGCTCTGACTCGATGTCCGACAGCGTGGGCCTGAAGACCATCTCGGCCATCACGTCGAAGGCTTCGGCCAGGTGCGAGTCGATCACCCGCGCGTAGACCGAGGTGGACTCCTTGCCGGTGCCAGCGTTGAGCTCGGCGCCCATCGCGTCGAAGATCTGGTCAATCTCAAGCGACCCGTAGCTGTCGGTGCCCTTGAAGAGCAGATGCTCGAGCAGGTGCGAGAGGCCGGCCTGCTCGTCTGACTCGTGGCGGGAGCCCGCGCCGATCCAGAAGCCCAGCGACACGGATCGCACCGAGGGCATCGCCTCGGTTGCGATCCGCACGCCTGAGGGCAGCGTGCTCAGCCGGTGGGGCCGGGTCACGCTCGCGCTCAGGCGCGCGGGCGGTCCGGGTCGCGGTCGCGCACCCGGCCGCGGTCGCGGTCACGGTCGCGCCCGCCCCGGTCGCGGCCGCCGCGCTCACGGTCGCGGCCGCCGCCGCGGTGACGCTGCCCGCCGTTCTCGGCCGCCGCGATCGCCGCCAGCTCCTCGTTGGTCTTGCCCTGGATCTCAGGGTCGGAGATCAGGCGCAGGCCGATGCGGCCGCGCTCGCGGTCGACCTCGACCACCTTGACGGTCACCTCGTCGCCGCGGTTTAGGACCTCCTCGACCGCCTCGATCCGCGATGTTTGAGATGTGCAGCAGCCCGTCGGTCCCCTTGGAGAGCTCCACGAAGGCGCCGAACGTGGTGGTCTTGACGACCTTGCCGGTGTACTCGTCGCCGACCTCGACCTCCTTGGTCATCGCCCGGATGCGCTCGACCAGCTGGTCGCCGCGCTGGCGGTCGGAGGCGTAGACGAGCACCATCCCCTCGTCGTTGACGTCGATCTGCGCGTCGTACTCGTCCTGCAGCGCGCGGATCGTCTCGCCGCCCTTGCCGATCAGCAGCCCGATCTTCTCCGGGTCGATCTGCACCGAGGCGATCCCCGGCGCGTAGCGGGAGAGCTCGCGGCGCGGCTCGGCGATCACCTTGGCCATCTCGTCCAAGATGAACTCTCGCGCCACGCGTGCCTGCGCCAGCGCGTCGCGCATGATCTCGAACGTCACGCCGGTGATCTTGATGTCCATCTGCAGGGCGGTGATGCCCCGGCGCGTGCCGGCGACCTTGAAGTCCATGTCGCCGAGATGGTCCTCGACCCCCGCGATGTCGGTCAGGATGATGTGGTCGTCCCCCTCCTTGATGAGCCCCATCGCGATCCCGGCGACGGGCGCCTTGATCGGCACGCCCGCGCTCATCAGCGAGAGCGTCGAGCCGCACACGCTGGCCATCGAGCTTGAGCCGTTTGACTCCAGGATGTCGGACACCACCCGGATCGTGTACGGGAACTCCTCCTGGCTTGGGATCATCGGCACGAGCGCCCGCTCCGCGAGCGCGCCGTGGCCGATGTCCCGGCGCTTGGGGCCGCGCATGAAGCCGGCCTCGCCGACCGAGAACGGCGGGAAGTTGTAGTGGTGGAAGTAGCGCTTGGTCGTCTCAAGGCCGAGCGTGTCAAGGCGCATCTCCTCGCGGGTGGTGCCCAGCGAGACGACGCTCAGCGCCTGCGTCTGCCCGCGCGTGAACAGCGCCGAGCCGTGCGTGCGCGGGGCGACGTCGACCTCGATCGAGATCGGCCGGATCTCGTCGGCGGCGCGTCCGTCGGGGCGGCGCTTCTGGACGGCGATCCGCTCGCGGATCAGCGTCTTCTCAAGCTTGTCGAACGCCCGCTGCGCGTTGGCCCGGTACTCGGCGTAGGTCTCGGAGTCCGGGTCGCCGGAGTAGCGCTCCAGCACCTGCTCCTGCACCAGGCGGGTCGCCTCCTGGCGGGCCAGCTTGTCCTCGATCTGCGTGGCCGCGTCAAGCGCCGCGCCGTGCGAGGCCTTGATCTGCTCGTAGAGCTCGGGATGCACCTGCGGGGACTCGAACTCCAGCTTGGGCTTGCCGGCCCGCTCGGCGAGCTCCCGCTGGGCCGCGCACAGGCGTCGGATGCTCTCGTGCGCGATGTCCAGCGCGTCGAGGATCTCCGCCTCGGGGATCTCGTTGGCGCCCGCCTCGACCATCAGGATGGCCTCCTCGGTGCCCGCCACCACCAGGTCAAGGTCGGTGGCGTCAAGCAGCAGGTCCTCGTCGGGGTTGACGACGAAGTTGCCGTCGACCTTCCCTATGCGCACGGCGCCCACGGGCCCCGGGAACGGGATGTCGGAGATCATGAGCGCGGCCGAGGCGCCGTTCATCGCCAGCACGTCGTAGGGGTGGATGTGGTCGACCGAGATCGGCAGCGCCACCAGCTGGGTCTCATAGCGCCAGCCCTTGGGGAAAAGCGGCCGGATCGGCCGGTCGATGAGGCGGGAGGTCAGCGTCGCCTTCTCGCCCGCACGGCCCTCGCGCTTGAAGAAGGAGCCGGGGATCTTCCCGGCCGCGTACATGCGCTCCTCGACGTCGACCGTGAGGGGCAGGAAGTCGGCCTCGCGCAGGTTGCCCCTGGTCGCGGTGCAAAGCACCATCGTCTCGCCCGCCTGGACGACGACGGCGCCGGAGGCCTGCTTGGCGAGCCTCCCCGTCTCAAACGTGATCCGCCTGCCCTCGATCTCGACGGACACGCGCGTGACGGCGTCAGACATATTCAGTTTCCTTCCCGCTCCGCCCTTCGGTCGGCGGAGTTCTTCGTATCTCTCATTCGTTCCGAACGCTGCGTGATGCTAGCGGCTCGGGCCGACCCGCTCCGCAGCAGCTTCCCTGCGCCGCTCGCGGCAGCGTCCATCGACCGCTCCGGGGCAGCGCCCGTCGACCGCTCCGGGGCAGCGCCCGTCGACCGCTCCGGGGCAGCGCCCGTCGACGTCGTCGCGGCGGCTTCCCATCTAAGCGGACCAATAGGTCCAGTTTGTGCTACGGTAAGCGGACCACCCGGTCCAGTTCGGCGTCGGCGTTGCCGTTGACGACCGGCGGTCCAGTCCACGATCGCATAGGAGTCAAGCCCCGTTGAGCACATCGACGATCCCCGAGACGACCGGCATCCCGACCGCGGCGCGAACGGTCAGCCCCTGGCTGGTGCTTGTGATCGCCTGCCTGGCGCAGTTCATGGTGGTCCTCGACGCGACCGTAGTGAACATCGCGCTCCCCTCCGTGCAGCGCGGCCTGCACTTCTCGATCGCCAACCTCCAGTGGGTCGTCAACGGCTACTCGCTGATCTTCGGCGGCTTTCTGCTGCTCGGCGGCCGCGCGGCGGACCTGCTGGGGCGCAGGCGCCTGTTCGTGACGGGGGTGATCCTCTTCTCGGCCGCCTCGCTGCTCAACGGCCTGGCCCAGACATCCGGGATGCTGATCGCCGGCCGCGGGCTGCAGGGTCTCGGCGGCGCGCTCGTCTCCCCCGCCGCGCTTGCGATCATCACCACCACCTTCACCGACACCGAGCAGCGGACCAGGGCGCTCGGCGTGTGGGCGGCGATCGCCGCCGGCGGCTCGGCCGTGGGGCTTTTGCTCGGCGGCGTGCTCACCGACCTGGCTTCCTGGCGCTGGGTGTTCTTCGTCAACGTCCCGGTCGGCGTGCTCACGGTCGCGATGGCGCTCGCCTGGGTGCGCGAGTCCAGGCTGGTGGGCGCACGGAGCTCGTTTGACCTGCTCGGGGCGGTCTCGGTCACGGCCGGGCTCGTCGTGCTGGTCTACGCGATCGTCAAGGCGCAGGCGTGGGGCTGGGGGTCGGCACGGACGCTCGGGCTCGGCGCCGTGGCGGGCGCGCTACTGGCCGCGTTCATCGCAATCGAGCGGCGCAGCGCCGCGCCGCTCGTGCGACTTGGGATCTTCCGCGTGAGGGCGCTGGCGATCGCCGACACGGCGCTGCTGCTGGTCGCCTCCGGGATGTTCGGCATGTTCTTCTTCGCCTCGCTGTACGTGCAGGAGATCCTCGGCTACAGCCCGCTGCGAGCCGGGCTGGCGTTCCTGCCGGTGACGATCGGGATCATGGCCGGCGCCGGCGCCGCGCAGCAACTGATCCGGCGGCTGGGGGTTCGCAACGTGGGCGCCGCCGGGATCTCGATCGCCGCCGCGGGAATGCTCTACCTCACCCGGCTGCCCGTGCACGGAAGCTACGTCGGGGACCTGCTCGTCGGACTCGTTCCAATGAGCATCGGCATGGGCCTGGCGTTTGTGCCGATCACGCTGCTTGGCACCGGCGGCGTCTCCGACGACGACGCGGGGCTGGCGAGCGGGCTGTTCAACACGGCCCAGCAGGTCGGCGGCTCGCTCGGGCTGGCGGTCCTGGCGACGCTCGCCGCGAGCCGCACCGCCGGCGTCCTGCGCGGGAGCTCGCCGGCGGCCGTGATGTCGGCCAAGGTGGCCGGGTACCACGTCGCGTTCCTGGGCGCGGCGATCATGCTCGCCGCCGGCGCGATGCTCCTGGTCGCGGCTCTGCGTCGCCGCCACATGCGTGGCGTCGAGCTGGCGGTGGCGGCCGGCGCGGTCGCCTCGCCGCCGGCCTGAGGAGGGCTCCGGAGGCGCGCGGTCGCGGCGGATGACGGCGGAGAGTGGCCAAACGGTGCGAAACTCACACACGACGTGGGCGAGACCGCGCACAGGACCCTCCGTGCCGATGCCGAGCGCAACCGCCGGCGGCTGCTGCACGCCGCCACCGAGGTCTTCTGCGAGCGGGGGATCGACGCCGGCGTGGGCGAGATCGCCCGGCGCGCCGGCGTCGGCCGCGGCACCCTGTTTCGCAACTTCCCCACCAAGGAGCACCTGATCGCGGCGATCGTGGTCGAGCGCCTGCGGGAGTCGTGCGCCCGGGGCCGGAAGGCGCTCGAGGCTCCCGACCCGGGGGAAGCGCTGTTTGAGCTGATCGAAGCATCGATCTGCCGGTCGGCCACCGACCGGGCGCTGTTCGACGCGCTCGCCGACACGTGGCTTGCCAAAGATGAGATCCGGGACGCGCACTCGGCGCTGTTGGAGACGCTCGACGCGCTCCTGCGCAGGGCCCAGCGGGCGGGCGCGGTTCGGCCGGACGTCAGCGCGGTCGACCTCATGATGCTCGTCAAGGGCGTGTGCGAGGCCGCCTTCGCCTTCCGCCACGTAAACCCGGAGGTCGCGATGCGCCAGATCGACCTTGTGCGCGCGGCACTGCGCCCGGCCGCCGGCGCCCCGCCGCTGCGCGGCCATCCGCCGACGCTCGCCGACCTTCAGCAGCCAGCAGCAGGCGACGACGCGAAGGCGCGGCCGGCCGCGTGACAGGCGCCGCCCGGGACCGGCCGCCGGCCCCCTGGAGCCGCGAAGCTCAGGGAACGCCGTAACCTGGCTATCCCAGGTTACTCACTAGCACCGCAGGGGATTACCCAGCAGGGCGACCCGGAGCCGTTCACCGAGCCTCGATGAACTCACCCCCGCGAAGGGGGTGAGGGTTCAAAAACTCCGACACGCTGATGTACGGGAACCGGCGGCCTCGATGAACTCACCCCCGCGAAGGGGGTGAGGGGCGGTCCCCGGCCCGCTGCCGCCGCTGGTAGAGATCGTGCCTCGATGAACTCACCCCCGCGAAGGGGGTGAGGGGTTGCGCGACCCGGCGCGGCCGCGTAGTGCGGTCGCCTCGATGAACTCACCCCCGCGAAGGGGGTGAGGGGTTGCGCGACCCGGCGCGGCCGCGTAGTGCGGTCGCCTCGATGAACTCACCCCCGCGAAGGGGGTGAGGGTGCGGCGCTGCTCGAACGCGCCGAGCGACTGACAGCCTCGATGAACTCACCCCCGCGAAGGGGGTGAGGGCCCGAGCTCGTCCGCCGGGATCACCCGGTTGTCCCGGCCTCGATGAACTCACCCCCGCGAAGGGGGTGAGGGAGGGGCCTGACATGCCATACCCCTGCGCCAACTTCCCGCCTCGATGAACTCACCCCCGCGAAGGGGGTGAGGGCCGCGGCCGACCCCGCACCGCCGGCCGCTTGCTGGCCTCGATGAACTCACCCCCGCGAAGGGGGTGAGGGTCCAAGGCGTGCAAGCCGTCCGCTGGCGGCAGCTCCCGCCTCGATGAACTCACCCCCGCGAAGGGGGTGAGGGAGCCTACCGGACCCCGCCGAACGGGAGTACTTCAGGCCTCGATGAACTCACCCCCGCGAAGGGGGTGAGGGGCCGCGAGCGCGCGCGGCAAGGACCAGTTCGCTAGCCAGCCTCGATGAACTCACCCCCGCGAAGGGGGTGAGGGTTCGCCGATGTGATCGCCGGCCGCGCCCGCCAGGAGCCTCGATGAACTCACCCCCGCGAAGGGGGTGAGGGGTGGTGGTGTTCGGCACCAAGCCGCGGGATGTCGAGCTGCCTCGATGAACTCACCCCCGCGAAGGGGGTGAGGGACGCCGCGCCGATCATCACTTGAGCAGCGCCGCGCCTCGATGAACTCACCCCCGCGAAGGGGGTGAGGGACGAGGTAGGCGAGCAGACTGTCGAGGAACTGTTCCACGGGGCCTCGATGAACTCACCCCCGCGAAGGGGGTGAGGGGCGCCACTCGCCCGCGAACTCGCGCTGGCTGCGAATCTCGCCTCGATGAACTCACCCCCGCGAAGGGGGTGAGGGTTCGGCCAGCGCCTTGCGGTAGGCGCGCTCGGCCTCGGCGCCTCGATGAACTCACCCCCGCGAAGGGGGTGAGGGGCCGAAGCGATCCAGAACAGTGACTGGGCCGGCTCACAGCCTCGATGAACTCACCCCCGCGAAGGGGGTGAGGGTTTGCTTGGCTGTCATGCGTGCTGGGAATCCAATGGGGCCTCGATGAACTCACCCCCGCGAAGGGGGTGAGGGGTTCAATCAGGATCATCACGGAGCCGTACTCCGAAAAGCCTCGATGAACTCACCCCCGCGAAGGGGGTGAGGGGCCGTGTTCGGCGACGCCGAAAGACTGGTCCTGGGCGCGCCTCGATGAACTCACCCCCGCGAAGGGGGTGAGGGTCCAGCCGCCCGCCCAAGCCTACCAGGACACGCAACAGCCTCGATGAACTCACCCCCGCGAAGGGGGTGAGGGGGTGTGATCGTCGAGCGCCGCTGCCGGCGCTGCGACGCCTCGATGAACTCACCCCCGCGAAGGGGGTGAGGGGCCCCCCCCGGGCGGCGCGCCGCTGTCCCGGCTGATGCAGCCTCGATGAACTCACCCCCGCGAAGGGGGTGAGGGTTATCGCCTTGGTCGTGGCTGCTAACTGAGCGTCTGCCTCGATGAACTCACCCCCGCGAAGGGGGTGAGGGGACTGGCTCGCTCCCGCGCTTGATACGTTCGGCAGGCCTCGATGAACTCACCCCCGCGAAGGGGGTGAGGGAGCGGCAGCGTTTAGCTGCCGATTTGCAGGCCGTTTTTGACGCTGTGCGCAGGCTGCGCGACGAGAGGACAATGATCTTCAGTTTTCAATGACCGCAGACGGGAAATGATGCCTATCTGGAGGCGATGGACGGCGCGCAGGCTCGCCAGCGTTTTACGCGAGCCGGAGCCTGCGCAGCGAGAAGCTGGGAGGCTAGGGTTGGGGCTGAGGGACGAAGCGGGCGCACGTACGCCATCGAGGCTAGAGCACCAGTGCGGAGCGATCGGCCAGAAGCTGTCCTGACCGCCCCAGGTAGACGGTCGCGCGGCGCGCGGACTCACGGGAGCCGAGGTCGCATAGCAGAACGCGGTCGCTGGCCGGATCGATGAGGCTTCGGAGGGTGACCTGGAGGCGAACGAACTCGGCTGGTCGCCCATCGACCATAAAGACACTGTACTGCACCCGCTCCCCATGGTGCTGGAGCGCCACGGCGACTTTGTCCCGGCGGCGATCGTCGGCCACGTCGTAGGCCACCAGGAGGCGACGCACAGCCTCGCTCATCGAAGCTCGATGGGGCGGTAGCTTGGGGCCTCGCCAACGACCAGTGCAAGGAGGAGGCGAGCCTGGACCTCCATCGCACGGCGCCACGTAACGCGGTAGCCGAAATGAGGATGACGAAGCTCGGCGGTGGCGCGGCGTTCGTAGGCGGCGATCAGGGCACGGCGGCCGCGTGGAGTCATCCGAAAGGCGTCTAGGTCGCGCCGGAAGTCTCGCGCGCGGACCTCACCGTTGTTGATCGCCCAGAGGACCGCGGAATCCGCTACCGGGGCTCTGAGCTCCTCCATCAGATCCAACGCCAGGGCGGGCTTGTTGCGAATCGGCGAGTGCAGCACGCCGCCATGTGGATCGAGGCCGCACGCCACGACCGCTCGCAGGACGTCCGCCAGCAGGAGACTGTACGCGACGTTTAGAGCCGCGTTCACCGGATCGTGAGCCGGATGAGCGGATCGGCGCTCAATGCGCGCCCAATCGGGGTTCAGGGCGTCGCTGAGGGCGGGGAAGTAGATAGCGGCGGCGCGTCCCTCAAGTCCAAGAAGCGATGAGGCGTCAGGCGCGGCGAGCGCCTGACGCGCCAGGGAACGCAGCGCCTCACGTTGCGGGCTGAGATGGCGTCGCAGGAGCGCGGCCTGGTTTCGGATCTTGGCGGCGATCATCGCGCGCGCGGCCCGGAGACAGACCGGCTCGGACAGCCGATGCTGGAGGGCTCTCGCGTCCCCGTTGGGGCCATCGGCCCCCGTGGCCCACCCCACAACTCTCCCCGACCACGTGCACCAGACGATCGTGACCCCGCGGTCGAGCAGCTCCCGCACCAGGGCCGAGGACAGGTCCACGTTGCTATGGGCGATCAGACCGCTCACGTGGCCGATCGGCACCTCCACCTGCTCCTGGCCCGCCGCGCGGATCTTGATCTGACCACGGCTGAGGCTGGCGCGAGCGCCAGGCGAAGAGAGGTGCAGCACCTGGCCGGTCGGGTCGGCCACCCCGATGCGCCGCGCCGGGACGCGTTGCCGGTGCTCGTCGGGTAGGCAGATCCCGACATGGCTGCACCAGCCGCATCGAGGGTCATCCTCCAAAGGCGGCGGCGGTGTAAGTGAGCTGAGCACGCTGCGGGTCGCCGTGACGTGCGAGTGCGCGAGATCCGACAGCTCGGAATCGAGCTCAACCGCCACACGGCGTCGCAACGTGCTGAAGTAAACCTCCGCTGCTCTGACCCTGTGCCCAGCCTCCCTCAGGCACAGTGCCTGCAGCGCCAGCTGAACTCGTTGCGCATCGGTCACCCGCGCGCTGCGCCGAACCGGCGTCGCCTTGTGCTCCACGAGGGTGAGCGAGCCATCGTCGTCGACCTCAACGGTGTCGCAGCGTCCGACGATGCCCAGCGTCTGGGAGCACAGCTCGACCGCGTGCAGGCGCCGGCGACGGGAGGTGGCCTCATCGTGTGCCTGCTCGTGTGCGGCGACGCCGTGGGCCATCTGAGCCGTGTCCGTTCGCTCACCGTGCACCTCCAGCCAGGCGCGGCGCGGACAGAAGACGTGGTGGCAGACCAGGCTGATCGGGAGCGGCTCGCTCTCCATCGCGGGCGACGCGTCGCTGGGAGCGTCAGCGCTCACGCCAGATCCACGGGCTCCCCGCGCGCGAAGGTGAAGATGCCGGCCCTGTTTCGACCGGGCGCTGGGCGCTCCTGGAAGCGCACGAGGCAGGGAACTCCCAGCGCCCGCAGGCGCGCGCTCGGCGGTCCGTGGAGCTCGGGGCTGGCGAGTTCGCTCCTGGCCAGCAGCGCCCGAAGCCGCGGTGCGGACGCAGGCGGGGAGCACACGGGCAGCTGGACCGTCAGGGGCTCCCCGCGAAGCTTGAAGCAGCAAGGCGTCCGGCTACCGCGGGTGGTGAGCCCCACCGGCAGCTGTCCAAGTCCAAGTGCGGCAAGCCACTGATGAGCGAGGTGCACGCGAATGCCGGGCGGGCCCCAGCCGGTCCGGTCCTTGTGCTCGGCACCCAGCAGCAGATCGTCCCCCGCCCAGATCGCCAGCAGCTCATCGCGATCGGCCTCCTCCGCTGCGGGTCGCGTCCGGCGCAGCACGCCGCGAACGAAGTCCGACGTGCTGTTGCCGGCGACACCGTCGAGCCGTGTCGCTCCTTGAGCGGGCGTGGCCTTCTCGCCGCCCCAGGTCATCGGCGCTCCGAGCCCCGCCACGAGGCGGGCCGAAAGGCCGTGCTGAACGCCATCGAGCAGCTGCTCGCGCGCCTGCAGTGCGCGGGGGGCGCGAGCTTTCTCGGTGACGAAGCGGGCCCAGATCGCCGGCCTGTCCTTGGCGATGTCCGCGTCGACGACCTCCCTGCATGCCAGCGCGCTCGCCCGGACGCATTCCACGGCGCGCTCCGGGGGCGCTGACGTCAAAACGAAGGGTTCCAGCTCAGGCGAGTCCGCCTCGCACCCGACGAACGCGCGCTCGCCGCCCACCTCCAGCGCGGCGGCCAGCCCGTAGGCCGCCAGATGAGAGACCAGCAGCAGCCCCGAGCTGCCGATTCTCAGCCTGTGTGTGCTCATCTTCCCTCCGCTGAGACCTGCCGGTCGGCGCAGCACAGCAGCGCCTCAAGCCAGGCGAGACCGTGGACGCCAAAGCGACTCTGGGCGCGCGCGCGCAGCAGCTCGTATTCGCCGAGATCGCCGAACAGCCTCTGCGCCCACGCGAGCACCGACGGTCCGCATCCATCCCATCCGTCGAGGAGGTCACGCTCCCTGCGGTCAAACAGGGGGCGCCCTCTGCCGTGATGGGCGCCGACGAGCGCCGTCACCAGCGGGTCTCCATCGGCCGCCACAGCGGCATACGCCGCGCTGAGCTGCTCGTGACGCCACCCGTCCCCACGATCGGGTCGGTGCCCCGGCCGCGGCTTCGCCAGCGGCGGCTCGCCTGCGAGCGCGCCCATGCGCCGCTGGAAGCGGGGATGACGCTTGCCCTCATCGTGAGAGCCCGCGGCCAGGAGCAGCTCCTCCCGCGGCAGGTGAGAATCGCGCAACGCTAGCGCCTGGATGATCGTCGCCAGGCGTTCTCTGACCTCTTGCTGGTGCTCGACGAGGCTCACGCTCTCATCGGGCACCGCTCGCGGAGCCTCGGCTCCGCGCCCGGGAATCTCCCTGACGACAAGCAGGCCGACCTCCAGACCGGGATCGCCCGCGCACCAATCCAGCTCCAGCTCGCCAAGCCGACGGTGGGAGCGCAGGCGGCGGGCGGCCTCGTGGTTGCCGGTCTCCTCGAGCACGTCTGCGACCTCCCTCCGGGCGGCGCGGGTGCCCAGCACCGGATCCTGGTCCAGGATCGGCTCGATGAGCGCGACAGGCAGCGGCAGGATCCGGTCTGGTACGCGACCCTCCGGGTTGTCCTGCAGAACATCCTCGAAGGGCTCTCCGCGACGGGACCCGTCGTCGAGTCCGACCACGCCGGCCGTACAGATGCGGGAGCCGGCGGGCACCACGACCGTGTCGCCCGGACGGGGATGTGGCGGATCGCCGCCGCCATCTTCGGCGAGGCGCTCGACGAGCAGCGAGCCGTCGCGCTCGCCCACCAGCCACGCCTTCGCTCGCACCACATCCAAGATCCGGCCCAGAGGCGTCCCCCGCGCGCCGGGGTTCGACCAGGGGATCGCAGCCTGCTCGTGCTGGCGAGGAGGACAAGCGAGCAGTGCTTCCTTGACGATCGAGGGGTCCAGGTCCAGGTTGGCGCGCGCCACGAGGCTGACCTCCGGACGAGCCTCGGACGGGTCCAGGAGGTAAAGATCGGGCTCGGGGTCGGCCGCATGCGCATCGCTGGTCATCGCCAACGTCTCAAGGTCGGTCGCGCGGATCCGAGGCAACAGGGGCCTCGCCGGTATGGGCAGCTCTGATCGGATCACGTCCAGGGGGGAGATTGAGCCAGGCAGGCCGTCAAGCCATCGAAGGCCGGCCACGAGATCCTCGACCTCATATGGTCCGGCGCCCCGTCCCACGGCCGGGCTGGCGGTGGTTAGCGTCTCGGGCACGACCACGGTCATCGCGGCCTGATCGTTGCGCCCCGATCTGTTGAGCCGCCCGGCCCGCTGGGCGAGCGCCGAGGCAGGGGCGATCACGCTCACGATCGCCGGCAGGTCCAGATCGACGCCCACCTCCAGTGACTGCGTGCTGATCAGGAAGGCGACCTCGGGATCGCCCTCGGCGCTCAGCAGACCGGGACGGCGCCTGCGCAACGCCGCGAGATCGGCCGTCCGCATTCGTCCACAGACGAGCTCGACCTGGTGGCCCTCCTGCCGAAGCGACGCAGCAACGCCAAGCGCCATGGGGACCTCGTTGACGAACACGCCCACCGTTGCGCCCACGCGCTCAAGCTCGGCCCGCGCGCAGTCGACCACCGCGCTCTCAAGCTCTCTCCCCCAGTCGGAGGCCATCACCAGCTCGAGCCGCTTCGCCGCATTCACTCGGGCCGCCAGCGACGGATCTTGCAGGTCCGGGCCGCTGATCCCCATCTGACCGGGCGATCGCTCCTGGGTCGCGGTCATGGAGACCACCTGAAGCGGAGCGATGCCGCCTGGAAGCTCGGCGACCGTCCTGGCCGTCTCCAGCAGGCGCCCGTGCAGGTGCGCCTCGTCGACGATCGCGACCGCGTCCTGGCCGAGCAGCCCCGCCTCGAGGTTGCGGGCGTGCCGCGTTGACCCGTAGCCGCGGAGCAGAAGCCGAGAGCCCCACATCTGCGGCGTGGCGCAGATCACCTGGCACGCGGCCGGCTCAGTTCGCCAGCCGCTGTCGGGTTGCAACCCGCCGCGCAGGCTCCAGGCCAGCACGGGCGGAGGCTCATCCTCGTCCACCGAGCGCGTCTGCAAGCCCCTCAGCGCCTGGGCGTGCGCGAACAGCACAGAGCTGGCGCCCTCCTTCAGACCAGCCGCCAGCCGGGTCGCGACGTTGCGCGCGCGGTCGTACTGATCGTCGACCAGGACGCGACGGGGAGAGACCAGGATCAGACGGCGGGGCGGCCGGGCCTGCGTTCGGCCAAGGACATGCTCGGCGACCAGAAACGCATGAGCCTCCACGACGGCCGATTTCCCGGATCCGGTTGGCGCGCAGATATCAGGCCAGCGTCCCGAGTCGGCGACGCTCTGCACCAGAGCGCACTGCCATGGGTAGGGCCTGGCTCCAGCGTTGAGCGCGGCAAAGAAGGTGACAAACCGCTCGGACGCCGTCATCTCCACAGCTCCGCCAGCGGGCGCAGCAGCCCGCCACCGAGATGGCGAGCGCGCCCGATCGCGAGCAGGCCGCCGCCGGCGTCCAGGTCGCCGAGGCTCACAAGCGCGTCGACGGCCACCAGGAGGTCGCCCGGTCGGGCTCGATGGCAGTAGCGCGACGCCGCGCTGGAGAGGCGGCGCGCTCGCGCCGTCACGCCCATCTGGCGCAGCTGGGCCACGAGTGCGCGGCGGAACTCCCAGCCCGTCCCCCACCCCACTCCCTGCGACTCCAGCACCCCGCGCATGGCGTAGCCGACGGAGCAGACCACCGCGTCATCGAGCGTCCAGGGGGCATGCCGTGGTGTCCCCGGCACATCGAGCACCATCGGCACCTCGGTTGCGAGAGGACCGCCGGTCTCGCTCCAGAACGGCACGGCACTGACCTGCTCAGGGGCTGAGAGCGCCACCGCCCGTCGCGCGTAGGAGACCCTCAGGCCGCCCGAGAGCGCCTCGAGGAGCATCGCCCGGTCAGCGTCGGGCACCGCCGCCGGCAACCCGAGCACCACCGCCGGCGAGCGCTCCGGTCCCAGGACGGTCGGGTGGATGGCGATATGACCCGGGCCGCGCAGCGGCCCATCGCCGTCACGACCACTGACGAGCGGAGGCACGTCATCGGCGATCGCAGCGACCAGCGCCCGGTGCACCGCCGCTGCGAGTCCGACGCGAGCCTGCGGTCGCAACATCCACGGCTCGAGCGCGCGATCTGGCCGCAGGATCCAGGCTTCGGAGTATGGCCAGCCCACCGCTGCATCTCGCCCAAAGCGGCGAAGGCGCGTGTGCAGCTCGCCGATCCCCGCAGGCTGCTCGTCGGGGGCCTGCTTGCCCCGACTGCCGGACGCGTGGCGCCCGGCGCTCAGGCGCAGCGCCTCCCGGTGCGCGTGCATCAGAGCGTCGAAGCGCCCTGGCCGCGCGACGCGCAGCGCAAGCCCGGGACCGCGCCGCTCGGAGTGCGCCAGGAAGCCCACGGCGGCGCGATCCAGGCGACCGGGGTTCACCCTGACGACAACCGAAGCTTCGGCCCGGCCGACGTGGGTGATCTCGCACGCGAGCTCCTGAAGCGCCCGCGCCACCGGCTGGTCGGCCGGCGGCCAGGCGTAGACGACAGGTCCTCCCAGCGCGGTGAAGGGCTCAAAGGGCGTGTTGGCTAGAAAGGGAGCTCGAGCCGCCCGCAGCCGGTAGCGGCGGGCGTTCTGGGTGCTGGTGCGAAACGCGGGAGCCAGGATGCCGAGCGGCTCGTGCTCCTCAAGCCAGCGGACAGCCTCGGCGTGCTCGTCTTGAGCGGCGAGCACCTCCCGCTGCGCACGCGTGTCATGCTGCGCGACGGCCCAAGGTCCCGCCGCCGCCGCCGCCGCAGCAAACGCGGCGTGCAGCCTCGCGGGTGAGGGCAGCGGCTCCGGCGCCCCGTACTCCCCGCCGCTGTAGGCATCGCGAGTGAACCGGACGCTGATCATCAGCGCCTCTTCCATCGCACCTACTCCTCGTCGTCGGCTTCGTCGACGGCTCCGCCGCCTATGACCGGGTCGCCTTCAAGGCGCTGGCACTGGCCCGTCCAGCGCAGGCGATCGGGCAGGCGCTCGATCGCCAGGTCCAGAAAGCGCTCGCAGGAGTCGATCGAGAGGTCCAGGTCCACCTGCTCGCCGTCAAGCGTTGTGCGCGCCCGGGGGGCCGAGACGTCGCAGTAGGCCCGCAGGTCCGGGTCGGCGTCGGCGTACGCGCATCCGAGCAGCAGCATGGCCAGCAGCGCCCCCCGCGCCGCCACGTCCTCCTCGGCCGAGCCGCCGAAGCGCAGACGCCTGAGACCTGCCAGCGAGAAGGTGCGCGAGCGGCGAACCTCGGGCACCGAGACGCCGAACGGCTGCTCGGTGGCGGGCGGGATGCCGCCGAGGCCGAGCTCAGCGGCGGAGATCGCCTCCTTCCTGTCCTTGCGCGCCTTGTTGATCTCCTTGTCAACCTTGTCCACCAGCTTGGGGGACAGCTGATCGCGTTGGCGGTCAAGCAGCTCCCACATCTGCTCCGGGGAGACGTACACGTCCTGGCCGAGCGGGTCCAAGCGCGCGCCGGAGCGCCTGGACAGAGGGTTGCCGCTCTCGGCGACCACACCGAAGAGCTCTGAGACGAGCAGGCCGCGGAGCCGCAGCTGGCCTGTGCGCCGAGTGGAGTCCCAGCCGCCGAATGCCAGCGTGGCCGGGGAGGCGAGGAATACGGCAGAGAGGTCAGCATG
>Ga0209061_1001408_pt1 | contig 40316 bp, 29 predicted proteins | sample Coa_R1_10_FD_187157 | JGI IMG/M metagenome (GOLD analysis project Ga0209061, IMG submission 187157) | Surface soil microbial communities from Centralia Pennsylvania, which are recovering from an underground coalmine fire - Coalmine... | ecosystem: Environmental > Terrestrial > Soil >... | reverse complement strand
GTAGCATACAATCCACGCGCGAGGTGGCCGACTCTTAGAGTTGCCGTTCGTACGTTCAGGTTTCGTTCAGTGGCGAAGCCGCCGTTCCTGTGGACCGGCTGCCGTCGCGCGAACGTAGGCTAGAGTTGAAGCAAACCCCGCTGTGCAGCGCTTCGGGCCGCTGCCGCGGGGTTTTGCATGTTAGCATAGAAGTTCAACCCACCTGTTGCGTGAAAGGATTCCAGAGATATGAAAGCAGGGATTCATCCCGCCTATGAAGAGGTGAATGTTATTTGCGCTTGCGGCTCCACCTTCCGCACACGCTCAACGCATAAGGGCGACATCCGCGTGGAAATCTGTTCGAGTTGCCACCCCTTCTTTACCGGGCGTCAAAAGCTGGTCGATACCGAAGGCCGTGTCGATCGTTTTCAGAAGAAGTATGCGAAGGCCCGGGAGCTGCAGGCTCAGAAAAAAGCTGCCGCTGAAGCAAAGAACGCCCGCAAGGTGCAATAATTACTCGTTGAGTTCTCAGACATTAGCTGACCTACCGCACATTCTTTTATCCCTCACCTGAAGCAGCAATCGAGCGGCAGGCTGTCCTGGCTGAACCGCACGGCAAGGTGTGAAACAATGAGAGAGCTGTGCTCAGCCGTTTTCTCTTTGCACTCTGGGCAACTAGCGCAGCCGGCATTCTGCTGGCGGCTCAGGACGTAGATCCCAACGTTATGCAAATCTATGCCGCACAGGCTACCATCGCCACCGGCAACGTGTCGCTCACAACGGGACGTGAAGCATGGTCGATTACCTCTGGCGAATATGTTCCCGTCCGGCAGGTCATTGCAACCGGATCCGACGGTTATGCTCATTTCGAGGTTCCGGGCGGCAGCAGCTTCGATCTCTACAGCGATTCTCAGATCATTTTTCGTCAGAATCCTCCCAGTCCCGGGGATCTTCTGGACGTGTTGGGGGGCCGCGTCCGCATTCATCTGCAAGCCGGCCTGGCCCACCTGCGGCAGCGCGTATTTACGCCCACGGCAATGATTACCGCCGAGGAGCCAACCACGATTGCGATTGCCGTCGATGAGTCTGGCACAACGCGCATCGATGTCATAGAAGGGCAAATTTATGTACAGCACACATTGCTGCCTAAAGGTGACGGCACAGTGGTGCGAGCTGTGGATGCGATTCTGGTGCGGCCTAACGAGCCGATTTCTCGCCATCTGGATCGCGGAGCCATTTACCGCCTGGCGATCAAGCCGCTGCGCAATGTATTCACAGCAATCACGTTCGGGCATTTTGTTCCCGCTAGTTACAATGTATGGGGATGACCCTAGTTGGTCGGCGAGTCGCCTGCGCCGTCCAGGTGGCCGCGATTGCGGCTCTCACAGCAACGGCCTGTTTCGCAGCCCAAACTCCTACGCCCTCTTCCCTTCCGCCTTCTATGCAGGCGCAGGTCTTGCAGGCCGAATCCGGCCTGGAACAGCCAGGAGACGTGCGCACTCTCTTAGCAGGAATCCTGAAAGATAACGAACAGATGAAGCCCTTGCTCGATGCCTTACATCCACAAGAATGGTATGACCGCAAGGGCGCCTCAAGCACATACATCCGGCAATGGCAAATGGCGCAGCAGCAGCTTCAGGACGTGATTGCCTCCGCCCGGCAATTTTCTCAGAAGACAGAAGATTTGACGCTTGGGCTGGATACCTATTTCCGCATCGAAGCATTGGAGGTTACCGCCAGATCACTGGAGGAAGGGGCACGTGCGTATGACAGTCGGGCTAATGCCGACAAGCTGGAGCAGCTCATTGCGCATAATTTCAACAGCCGCGAGCGCCTGCGTGACTATTTGCGGGAGTTGGCCATCAGTCTGCAACAAAACTTCAAAATTGCCGATGAGGAGGCACAGCGGTGCCGTGCCGTACTCAACACCTCCACGCATTCCGCAAAGTCCAGGAGATAAATGGAAACGTTGACGTTTACCTGCTCGATCTGCGGCGAAGTCTCCCGCGATATCTGTGTCTACTGCACAAAAGACGCCTGCCCCAACCACCTGTGTGAACGCTGCCGCCGCTGCAGTGATTGCTGCGAGTGTGAAGTACACATCGCAGAGCCGGATCATTACGAACACAACCAGCATGCGGCAAGCGCGTGACTAGCGCAAACTGACGTCAAGAGCAGACCTGCGGCTGTGATTCTCTCGCGCGGAACGCTTCGCTTTTTCGAGTACCCGCTCGCGATCACCGCTAAGCCATGCATCCCGGATCTCCTGTTCGCTCAATCCGGCAAGCCGTCCCGCCAAAATAAATCCCGGCAGAGCGTGTTCAAGATCGTGCCATTCCGCCATCTGCACTACTGAGGTGAGCGCCTCCTGGCGCAGCAGATCGAGCGTGTCGGGATCGCGGCTCTCGGTTAGATCGACCAGCGCAAGGCTTGCATTGCGGCGGTCTGACCATACCACAGAGTTCATCATCTGGACATACCAGGTGGGCTCAATGCGGATATGCCGCTCCGGGTGAAGCTTTGCGCCAACCATGATGGCGTGTAAGGCCTGAACTGCATTGTTGCGTACTTGATCATCGGCATCTTGCAGAGCATACTGCAAGGCATTCACAACAGTCTTGATACTGCGCTCATCGTGAGGGCCGTACTGTAACAGGTAGGCGGCGGCGGCACGCTGCTCCGGGTCTGCCGATTCGCGCACAGTCCGGTCCAGAATGCTCAGATCGCGCGCCACTAATGGAATCATCTTGAGTTGAATCATGCGCGCGTCCGGATCGGCCATCAGTGAGTAGCCATTTGTCAAATCCTGATCCGCGTTGCGGCCGCGAATGCTTGCCGCTACTGCGTCGAGCAGATCCTGATAGAGATGGATCAAATCGTCTGGCAGCTTCACTGCGCCCGTCGGCGGAAGATGAAATTCAAAATGAGGCGAATTCTTCTCCTCGATGCCCACGTAGAGGATGAGATTTCCTTGCTCGCAGCAGACCGCTTCCAGGCGCGACGCTACAATGCCTGAGATTTTGTCGATGCGCTCTTCTGCTTCTCCTCGCGAAGGAAGCAGATCACCCTCTTTCGCTCCAATCGCAGCGCGGATTTTCTGAACGGGAAGTTTCTCCGCTCCAAAGATCTCAATGCGGGCGATGTGAGGACTGAGGTCCTCGGCCCTTGCCAGGACGCATAGGATAAGCGCCAGGAACGACCAATACTTCACTGGCTGCAGCTTAGCAGAAACAGTTTGACGCCGTCGCTCCCTGCTTTCGCGGTGTTTCAGCTAATTTCAAGCCTGTTTTTCTGCAAGCTCGCCCACCAGCGGCAACTTCACCATCTTGCCGTTGTAGGCGGTAAACATCATATAAAGCCACAGCACGAAAAAGAAGAGCCCAAAGAGCGGATAAAACAGAAAAGCCAGCCCGTGCGTTACGAAGGTGAACATACCCCAAAGCACGTAAAAAGCGAAGACTCCAACATTCAAAAAAATGGATTGAAAGGCGTGAAACCGGATGATCTTGTTTTGATTGTATGGGCTGAGGACCAAAAAGATGATCCCTGTGATGAATCCCAGCAGGTAGCACAGCGCACTCGCCAAATTGGTCCCCAATGCCTGTGCGGGAGCAGCACTTGCCGCGGCTCCAGCTCCCGCCCCGGGCCCCGGATTGGCCATCCCTGCTACTGGCGTCCCACAATTCGGGCAAAAGCCGCCCGCTACCTCCGTGCCACAGTTCGTACAAAAAGCCATTCGCCTCTCCTTTCCTTCCGGGAATACCCGGTTTCGACTAGTCTACTCCAATTTGGGGGCTAATGCTAGTTCAGCAGCGGGACGCTTCAACACGGGTCGTAGTACTAGGTTGACTAGTATCATGAGAACCGAAAATGCCGGTATGAGCAACAGGGCTCGTTTGTAGTTGCCGTTGCCTGCGAGCGCGCCGATAATTTTGGAACTGACCGCCAGTCCGATCCAGCCCACCGTGATTACGATGCCCAGCGCTGTGGCTGTGCCGCGGCGGAACGTGTCGGCCGTGATGCCGAGCGTGGTGGGGAACATAGGAGCCATGCTGAGCCCGGCACAAAACACAGCGGCCGTGATGCCAATCGTAGAGGAAAGCTGGAGCATGAGATAGGTCGTCACCGCCATGCAGATGGAGGCGGCGAGCGTGACCGTCAGCGGCGGAACGTTGGCCAGTATTCTAGAAACGACAATACGGCCCAGCAGGATGCCAAAGGCAAATCCATAGCTCACGACATGTCCCGCGGCCGAAGGCGAGAAGTTTACGGTGACCAGGTAGATCTTCAGCCAGTTCCACACACCCACCTCACAGGAGACGTACAGGAACAGCAGAATTGCGAGCAGGATCAAAGCTGGCTTGGATAGCAAGGAAGGCGCTTCGCTGATGCGAAAACTCGCCTGACCGGAAGGCGCGGGCATCTTGGTGGCGATATTGACAATTAAGGTAAGGAGAGCGAAGGCGGCGATCGAGTAGCAGACCAGCGATGGGGCAACGGCTTCACTGGCGACAAAGGTGGTGATAATGCCGCCTAAACCAAAAAACAGATTCAGAAAGTTCAGAGCGGCCGAACGGCGAGTTGGCTCCACAGCTCCCACCAGCGCGTTTGCGCCCGTGACCACAATGCCACCACCGATGCCCAATACGAAGTAGACCGCAAGCAGCCCCCCATAGCCGCCTGCATTGGGGGCGGCGGCCAGGGAGGCAATAATTAAAGAAAGCCCAAGCAACAGGCCCGACTTATTGCCCTTGATATCAATGACGGGACCAGCCGAAAGTGAGGCGATGACCAGACCGATGGCCTGCAGCATGGCGAGCATCCCTTGCTGAGGACCCGTGAGGTGATAGGTGGGCAGCAGGGCGCCGAGAATGGGAGCGATTAACCCGTAGGTCAAAATGGCAAGGCAGGCGGATAAAAGCAACATTTGGAAAATGGTATCAAACCTTAGGCCGCAGGCTTGCTCTCCACAAAATCTTGAAAGATTTCGTTTGAGATGAGGATGCCGGAACGCGAGAGACGCAAACGGGAACCCTCGCGCACTAGATAACCAGCTTCGAGCCACTTTTCAATTGGCTTGGCAAAGCGACGATATTCCTCGGCACTTGGCTGAATGCCCTCCATCAGTCGCAGGCCAAGAAAGAATTTCTCTTCGCTGAGCACAGCAGGATAAGCTTCGGGGCACTTCCCTGCCCTGTGCTCGTGGTGCTCAAAATAGCTGCTGAGAGAGTCGGGATTGCTCCATCTTGCGTGTCCATCGAATGAGTGTGCGTCCAGACCAAAGCCGACATAGGGCTCAAGCCGCCAATATTTCAGGTTGTGCCGGGACTCCCAGCCTGGTCTTGCAAAGTTGGAAATCTCGTAGCGCTCAATTCCGCAGGCCTGCAGACGTTCGGCGGCTCGCTCATAGAACTCAACAACAGCATCTTCGTCCGGAAGCTCTGGTGCGCCATATCGTGTGCCGCCAGCCAGCACCTCTCGACCGAGACGGCTGTCTTCGTCCACTTCAAACAGGTAAACAGAAACATGAGGCGGTTGAATGTGTTCTATCCAATTCAGCGATTCTTCCCAGGAGGCGAATGTCTGTCCGGGAAGACCGGCGATCAAATCAATATTGATATTTTCGATGCCAGCCTCGCGAAGCAGTTGGACTTCAGCTTCCACAACGGCAGCGGTATGCCGGCGTCCTACCCGGCGTAACTCGGCTGTAACAAACGACTGGACGCCAAGGCTGATGCGGTTCACTCCGCATTCTGACCAGGCACGAATCTTTTCGCGGGTGATCGTACCGGGCGCGCATTCGAGGGTAACCTCGACGATCCGCTCAGCCGGGATCGCACGCATCAGGTCAGCCAGCAGCGTTTCGGGCATCAGACTGGGCGTGCCGCCCCCGAAATAAACGGTTTCAGGCTTCCAATCCCACTGGTGGGCTCGTATCTCACCGAGCAGCAGACCTTCGTAGCGGGAGCGGAGAGCTTCGGACCCCACACCTGAGGCAAAATTGCAGAATGTGCATTTCTGGCTACAGAATGGGTAGGAGATGTAGACGCCCGCCATACCTTTCCCCCATTGTCGCCCGAGAAAACGGGAAACTTCGGTAACTTTAGCCGGCTGATTGTCATCTCGTTAGAAGCATCTGCGTCTATGGAGCCTTCCTGTATCCGTCATACGCTCATACCGGGCGCCAGTAAACTGTTTACCGACTACCTCTATCATTTTGATCGCGTAAGCAGGTTTTACCGTTATCACTTCCTGGACCGGGATGGCTTAATCCGGGCAGCACGTGCCGTCGATTTCCCCGAGCAGCGCCGTAGACAGCTTGTCTCCGCATTGCGGGAACAGAATAATGACCCGGCTATCCTGGAGCAACTCGCCCAGCCGGGGACGCTGGCGGTGGTGACGGGCCAGCAAGCAGGTCTGTTTTCCGGGCCAGCATTTACGATTTTCAAGGCGCTTACGGCCGCGAAACTGGCTGCTGAATTAAGCGCAAGCGGAATCCCCGCCGTGCCCGTCTTTTGGCTGGCTACCGAAGACCACGATCTAGCGGAAGTAGACCATGCGTGGGTCTTTAATGAGGAAGCCTCTCCGGAAAAAATCTCGTTTCACTATCCGGTTGCAAATGGCGGGCCGGTGGGGCGGGTCCCCCTGACCGACGTGCCGCTGTCCGAGTTACGTCAGGCACTCGGGCTTTTGCCGTTCAGCGAGGATGTGCTGCAGCTTGTCGCAGACGCCTATCATCCAGGAGCAACGCTCGGATCCGCCTTCCGCTCATTTCTGAGCGCCACTTTGAAGAATCTCGGGCTGCTTTACCTGGATCCCCTCGCGCCTGCGATTCGCGAATTAGCTGCGCCTTTTTTGCGCGAGGCTGTCTCACGCATTCCGGAACTGGTTCCCCTATTACGTCAGCGCAACAGGCAATTAGAAGCGACTGGCTACCACGCGCAGGTGCTCGTCGAGCAGGATTCATCCCTGCTCTTTTTGCTTGGCGAGCACAAGCGCATGCCCATCCGCTATCGTGAGGGACGTTTTGTCACAAAAGACCACGGCTACTCGGCAGCCGAGTTGCAAGCGGTTGCAAGCCAGCTTTCACCCAACGCTCTCTTGCGCCCGGTGATGCAGGACTATTTATTGCCTACCATCAGCTATGTCGGTGGCCCTTCGGAAACCGGTTACATGGCACAGGCGGAAGTACTCTACACTGCGCTTCTTGGCCGCATGCCGGTGGTCTTCCCGCGCAATAGCTTTACGCTGCTCGATGCGAAAGCGGCGAAACTGCTCGACCGCTACCAACTGTGTTTGACCGATATGCTGGATTATCAGGAAAGCGTGCGCCAGCGCATGGCAGAGCGGCTGGTCCCTCCTGGGCTGCAGCAGGAACTGTTAGAGATTCGCTCAGCATTTGCCAGCAGGCTCGAAAAACTCCGCGCGGATTTAACCAGCTTCGATCCCACCCTCGCACAGGCGGCAAGAACCAGCACAGCAAAAATCCTGTACCAAATCGAAAAGCTTTCGAGGAAAGTGGCGCGCGAAGCCATGCGGCGCGATCAGCAGGCCGAACGAGACTCTCTTTACCTCATCAATCTCATCTATCCGCACCGCCATTTGCAGGAACGCTTCTACTCGATTGTGCCGTTCCTGGCAAAGCATGGCCTCGATCTGCCTCAGCGCCTTCTGGCCCAAACCCAGGTCTCTTGCCCCGATCACATGATCCGCATCGTTTAGTTCGCCCTATAATGGCTCTTACGTGAGAGTTGTCTCCCTTTGTGCCGTTTTCTGGTGCGTACCCTTGCTGGTACAGGCGCAAACCGCTTCCCAATGGGCAGACCGCGCGGAACAACTGATTCGGGAAGGGAATCCCCAAGGAGCATTAGACGCTCTTGCACATGCAAGCCAGACTCCGGCAGCCTCAGCGAGTCTTGAGGACCGCATCGGCTTTCTCCTGGCGGTTCTGCATCAACCTGTGGAGGAGGCAGTGCCGCATTTCCGAAAAGCCATCGCGCTAAATCCGAACTATGCAGCGGCACACTATCATCTCGGCGCTGCCTTGATGATGGCCAACCAAACTGACGAAGGCTTGGCCGAATTGAAGAAAGCAACCGCATTAGCGCCCAATGTATTCGATTACCAGTTTCACCTGGCGCGCGCCTATGAGACGAAAGGTGATTTGACAAATGCAGCCACGGCGTATGCGCAGGCGCTAAAGATCAATCCTGGAAGCGACCAAGTGCGCGACGATTACGCCTATGTCCTGATCGCAACCCGCCAGTCCGCTCGCGGCATTGAAGAGTCCCGCAAAGTGCTGGCACATAATCCGAACGACATCAATGCGCTGATGAATATTGGTTACGCCTACCTCGAAACCGGAGAATTCGATGCCGCAGAAAAAGTTTACCGCCAACTGCTTGCCATCAATCCCAAGCTGGCCGCCGCTCATTATGATCTGGGACTGGCATTAAAGATGAAAGACCAGCTTGAGCCAGCACAAGCCGAATTTAAGGCTGCCATCGAGGCAGATCCGAATCTGGCGCAGGCTTACTACTCACTGGGCATCACTTACTGGCAGACCGGAAACTTCGATGAGACAATCCGGCAAATGCGTGCAGCTATTTCGGTGAAGCCAGATTATGCAGAGGCCCATTACATGCTTGGCATTGTATTGAAACAGACCGGCGACCTGGATCACGCTATGGAAGAGCTCAAAACAGCCATCCATCTGGATCCTACAACCCCGGGCCCGTACAACACGCTTGGCCAGATTCTAAGAATCAAAGGAGATAAACAGGGCAGCGAGGAGGCGTTCGCCATGGGCGCGAAACTGAAGCGCGAAGCGGATGCACAGCTAGCGAACACACTCGAACAAGGCATGCGCGGCGGGGAATTTCCTAAACCTGTTGTTCTTCCGCATTAAGCCCGATGGTTTCTCGCAGAAGGTTCATCAAATCGCTTTGCGCAGCCGTCCCTGTATTCTCAATTGACCAGTTGCTCGGCGCTACCCCGCTTGGCGTTCAATTTATCAATGTTGCGCGGGAAGCCGGACTTAACAAGAAAACGATCTTTGGAGCTGAGCAAAAGAACAAATATCTTCTTGAAACCACCGGCTGTGGCGTTGCTTTCATCGATTACGACAACGACGGTTGGTTAGACATCTTCTTCGTAAATGGAACACGTTTTGAAACCACGTTTCCCAAGGGTTCAGAGCCCATTAGCCGGCTCTACAAGAACAATCGCGACGGCACTTTCACTGATGTTACGCTAAAGGCCGGCTTAGCCCGGACCGGATGGGGTCAGGGAGTTTGTGTAGGGGACTACAACAACGATGGCTACGAGGACTTATTCGTCACCTACTGGGGCGATTGCGCTCTTTACCGCAACAACGGGGACGGCACGTTCACCGATGTCGCCGAAAAAGCCGGTGTCACTACACGAACGAAAACAGGGCTGAAGCGGTGGAATACGGGCTGCGCCTTTCTGGATTACGATCGGGACGGTCATCTCGATCTCTATGTCGCCAATTACATTGACTTTGACCCGAAGACCGCTCCCTTGCCAGAAAGCGGCCCTTGTCTCTACGAAGGGCTCCTGGTGGCATGCGGGCCGCCCGGGCTGAAAGGCGGCAGAGATATTTTGTTTCACAACAACGGCGACGGCACGTTCACAGACGTCTCCGAGAAAGCCGGCATCTGGAGAAAACAAGGCACGTATGGATTAGGGGTGCTGGTAGGTGATTTCGACAACGACGGCTGGCCGGATATCTATGTTGCCGACGATTCGGCGCCCTCGGCTCTCTGGAAGAACAATCATGATGGAACCTTCACTGATATTGGCATGGAGGCAGGCGTCGCGTTTGGAGCAGATGGAAAGACGCAGGCCGGGATGGGGGTTTCCGCGATCGATCTCTATGGGAACGGGAACCTCGATATCGTGAAAACGAATTTTGCCGGCGATACTTCGAGTCTGTATAAGAATTTGGGCGGCGGCAATTTCGAGGACGTCACCTTTCAATCCGGCCTGGGGCGAAATACACGCTTCTTAGGTTGGGGAGCCTGTTTTTTTGATTTCGACAACGATGGCTGGCCCGATATCTTAATCTGCAACGGTCACGTCTATCCCGAAGTGCGCGAGCGTGCGAGTGAATCCGGTTATCGCGAGCGCAAGGTGCTTTATCACAATCTCGGCAACGGCAAATTTGAAGATGTCTCCTTAGATGCCGGACCGGGCATTTTAGAACCGGTTGCCGGGCGTGGCTGCGCACTGGGCGATTTCGACAATGACGGCGACCTAGATGTGGTAGTCAACTGCGTAAACGACTTTCCCCAACTGTTGCGCTGCGACAGCACGCTTAAGAACAACTGGCTAAAGGTCAAAACCGTGGGAGTGAAATCAAACCGCTCCGGAATTGGCGCGCGCATCTATTGCCAGCCCGAAGGTGAGCACCGGCAGATGGATGAGGTAAGAAGTGGAGGAAGTTACTTTTCGCAAAGCGATTTGCGCGTCCACTTTGGACTGAACAAAGCCACTAAGGCAGATCTGGAGATCCACTGGCCCAGCGGGATCGTAGACAAGATCGCAGGAGTGAAAGCCAATCAGGTGATTACGGTGATCGAGGGGAAAGGGCTAGGGTGAAGCGGAAGATGAGCGGGAAGCCGATCGCTCGGGCAGCGCTTGCGCTCTCGCTTTTGTTCCAGTCGAAGATGTTAAGCGCTGCCGCCAGCGGCTATCTGGGGCGTGATGTGTGCGCAGGATGCCACAAGGCGATCGCAGCAACGCAGTCTCAGACCAATATGGCGCGCACCTGGCGAGGCACGACCGGTGCGCTCACCTCCCCCACTTACTCGGAGACGCACGCCGAGGGGCCCGCACCAGCAATTCAATATGCCGTCAAGAGAATCGGAGCGAAACTGCAGTACCGCGTGCAGATGCCAGGGCATCCGGCGCTCGAATTTCCGGTCGAAACGATGGTTGGCGGTGACCGGCATGGCGTCAGCTTTCTTTTTCATGTTCCGACATTAGAAGGACTGCCGGTACCCCGCAATCCCTTGATCGAAGCTCGCTACTTCCACTATGCCGCGCAAAACCATCTTGCGCTATCGCTCGGCTTTCCTGAAGAGAAGCCGACGAGCTACGAGACGGCGATGGGCCGCGTCTTAATGCCGTATCTCGAGAGCAGATGTTTGGCCTGTCATGGCGCTCCTCGCACTCACGGGACGCGAGTAGAGACCGGAGTGGCTTGCGAGAACTGCCACGGGCCCGGCCAGCCGCATCTGACCGCGCTCAGCACACACGCGAAAGATCTCGGTATTCTCAACCCGGCCAAATTGCCGGTGCCGGAACAGATGCGCACCTGCTCACAGTGCCACGCAGGCGCTACCTACGTGGAGGATCCCATGCCGGACGACCTGCTCATTTCCGATCAGGTGCCGGCCCTGCAGCATAGCGAGTGCTGGCGTCAAAGCGGGGGTCAAATCACTTGCACGAATTGCCACAATCCTCATCAGGACGCGCCGCGTGCCGTGCTGCAGGCAAGAGCGGTCAAGACCTGTTTGCGATGCCACTCCTTGACGGTGACAAACCATGCGGGCATCTGTCCCGTAAATCAGACTTCGGGCTGCGTGGGTTGCCATATGGCCAACGAGACTCGCGGCGCCTTTGTGATCGCGGAACACTGGATTCGCGTGCAACCAGGCCAGGAGCGAAAGGTTCCTGCGCCAAATCCCGCCTGGAGAACCACCATTACCCCCAAACATCTCTATCTCCGCATGATCGTTCTCGACCGGCTCGGCCCAGCCACTACGATTCGAGAGGAGCTGCTTGCCGGCACTTCCTTCTTCGATCTTGCCCGCGCAAATTCCTTGGACCGCGAGACAGCGGTCAATGGCGGTTACCTCGGAGACCTAGAGGCAAGCCAGCTTGATCCGGCTTGGTCCGCGGCAGCACTCAAGCTCCAGCCAGGCGAAATCTCCCAAGTCATCGAAGCAAACGGGAGATATTACATTCTTCAACGAATGCCGCGTAACTTTCGCGAGAATGCAGAAGCTGTTTTCAACCACGCCATGGAGCTGCGCAAACAGGGGAAAACGCAAGAAGCCATCTCAGAACTGCTGGAGGCTTTAAAAATCTATCCACGCCTCTTGCGCGCTTTGACCTGGCTGGGCGCCTTATACGGACAGGCGGGAAATCCGCAAGTAAGCGCTGGCATTCTGACCATGGCAACCCGGCTCTATCCGCAGGATGCCGGCGCCCATTACAACCTCGCACTCGCCTACGGCGCCATGGGGAATGACCAAGAGATCGCGGAATACCAGCGAACCCTCGAAATAGATCCAGACTACGTGTTGGCGTACTTAAATTGGGGAGCTGCCCTCTTTGCGAAGGGCCGCTACGAGGAGGCTATTGCCATTTATCGCAAGGGCATCCAAGTCAACCCGCTGTTTGCGCCGCTTCACTATAGTTTGAGCTTGGCGCTCGAGCAAGAGAAAAAAACGCCGGAAGCTCAAGCCGAGATGGCTCTTGCGTTGAAAATCGATCCCAATGTGGCGAAACGGTGAGCGGGAGGGCCTCCGCGCCGTGGAGCGGAAGCCCCCGCTTCTGGCCTAATTTCTACCAGCTAATCGTGCCGGAGTACTGCAACAGGCGCATATTCCCGCCACCGTAAGCCAAACCTGTAATCTGGCCTACTGTACCGCTTTGGATATCCGAGTTTGGCAGACCAAGATTCGTGTGATTGAACACATTTCTGGCATCACCGCGCAACGTGAATTTGAAGCGCTCAGAAAGACTAAATACCTTCATCAGCGAAGCATCCTGCTCGAAGAAGCTAGGACCGATCAGCGTATTGATGGGGTAATTGCCAAATGTGTTCGGCGCGGGCAGCGTGTAGGCGCCGCTTGAGAGCGGCAGGATCCATTGATTCCGATTCTGCGTGGAAGGATAGGGAGTACCACTTCCCATGTTGGGACGATTGTTTGGCCCCGTGTACGGCTGACCCGGATATGTCTCCAGCGTAGGCATGAAAGGCAGGCCGCTATACCAGGTTGAGATACCGCTGATATTCCAACCACCGAGAACGAAGTCCACTGCGCGGTTCACGTTTGTGCCAAATCGCCTGCCGCGTCCGAAGGGAATGTCCCACTGCTGCGCAACTGTGATCTGCTGGTGCGGCATGTTGGGATTGTTGCCCCAGCCGAGAGGCCGGTCATAGAGGAAGGTGAAGGCCTCGTTGCCGCCCCAACCATCGCCTTGTGAGACTTGGTACGTGTAGTTACCGGTTAAGGTATAACCTCCCAGCCCCCGAATGTTCACAATCGCTTGGAAGGAATCATACCGATTATTCGCGCAATTGCAGTAGTTATCAATGGGCTGTGTCCAACCGTAGTTATACCGAGGACCAAGCAGACCGGCAAACGGATATAGCTGCGGACTGCCTGCCGGAACACCGGGTATGAAATACTCCTGGTTCATGTTAAAGTTCTCATCTGTACCCAGGATTTGGTGCCGGGCCTGGTTGCCAACGTAACTCGCTTGCAGAGATATCTTACTCGTAAGTTGATGCTGCAAAGTTGCGTTATACATGTAAACCGTTGGCATTGTGAAGATTCCAGGACGCGTCTTGCTTTCTACTGCATTCGGGCCGGTGCCAGGCAGCTTAAACGTTCCATCCGGACCAGGCTGCAGTGGACCGGGATTGTAAGGTGTGGGTCCAACCGCCAGGCCGTTGCCACTCGGCTGAAGCGTAAACACATCGCAGAAGTTATTCCCGCAAGCCGTTTGCTGGCTGATCACCTGATGGGCGAGTACGGGGACGTTTTGCGTCACATTGTGACCGAACGTGGAGCCGAATGTACCAAGGCTATAGGTCCAGCCGTAACCAGCACGGATGACCGTTTTGGGCGTAACCTGATAGGCCAAACTAACTCGCGGCGCGAAATTGTGCCAGTTCATCGATTGGTATCCATGGCTGGAGATCAAACCGATGCCAAAAACATCCATCAAGCCCGTATTGATATTCAGCTCCGCTCCGTTACCCGGCGCATTTACGGTTTCCGGGAAAACCATTTCCCAGCGCAGGCCATACGTAAAGGTCAGCTTGGGATTGACGTGCCATTCGTCCTGTCCATACCAGAACAGCCGCTTCTGATGTTCCATGGCATTCGTGGTAGAGCTCACGTAGCGATCAAAAGAGTCTGGATCTCCCAGCATAAAGGAGGCAATGCCGAGTCCATTCGTCACACTGCCGCCGGCTGTCGCGATGAATCCCGTGTTGCTGCCATTAAAGAAAACCTGCCCTGCCCGGTGGCTGTCGCTCGGCACGCGAAGATTCGTGGCATAGCGAATATCTGCGCCAAATTTCAGGTTGTGGTTGCCGGCTATCTTGCTCACGTTATCGACAAACTGGTATTGCTTTTCATCTTCCGTGAGGGGACAATTGCAACCGTTATCTCCCAAGGCGTAGCCGAGCTGGTAATCGGGAGCACCGGGATCTGAGATATCGAAATAGGGCATGCCGGAGGTATAGGTCGTATCCAGATTCATTCCCGGAATCCCGGCTTGTTTTGCCGGTTGAGTGCCATAACCACCCGGAACGTCGAACACGAAATATCGCATGAAGCCAAAGCGAAATTCGTTCACGAGAGTGGGACTTGTCGTGTGAGTCCACCCGAAGGCCACGCTGTCATCGGCAGAGGAAGACTGTCCCGCATATCGCAGGGCGCTGCCCGAGGTGGTCAAGCCCACCAGAAGCGGCCCGCCCGCTTCCACACCAAACACGCCTGGGCCTCCCAGACTGTATCGTGCGTAGCTATAGCGCCCGAAAATCGTATCTTTCTCACTCGGGTAGTAATCCCAGCGCGTGTTCCACTGGTTTGCATCATTGGTAATTACGCCGCTGCCTGAATAGTTGTTATACGGAACGCCCACTCCGCTCTGGGCGGTATTCGGCAAGGGGAAGTATTGCAGGAGATTCAGCGCCTGCGGGCTCAGGCGATTGCTGGGAATGATGTTACCCGGAAACATCTTCCGCCCGGTACCATTTGTCGGATTGCCGCTTGTTGGATCATAAATCTGGTTGAGCGGGCTGAGCGCCAGCCAGTCGCTGAAGTCGCCATTCCGATTCTTCAAACTGGGCACACTCGCCAGTGCCGAACCGCCCGTATGGTTGCGTGTAAGCTGGGCATCGCCAAAGAAGAAGAGCTTATCTTTAATGATCCGCCCCCCAATCGATCCGCCGAATTGATTCTGGTGCGTGGTCGGCGTATAAACGCCAGGAGCCAGCGCCACGTTCTGCGAAAACGGATCGCGGCCAAAATCCTGGAAGCCGGGCGTGTTCAGGTACATATACTCAAACGCATCGCCATGAAATTGATTCGAGCCGGATTTGGTGGAGTAAATCATCACGCCCGCGCCCGTATAGCCATATTCAGCGTCGTAATCCTGATTGGCCTGTTTTACTTCGTTTACGGAATCAAAGGTCGGGTTAACGACGATAATGCCAAGAATAGGATCTTGATTGACCGTTCCGTCTAAGTAATAACCTGTGCTGTCAAACAACTGCCCGTTGACTTCGGTCTGCACGCTGCCTTGGGGATTTTCATCTGAAGCATGCTGCCATCCGAATTTGACTGTGCCGGGATTGAGCAGTTCGAAAGATTGCAAGTTGCGGCCAATCGCAGGGAGTTGTTCGACTTGCTGCGTTGTCAGCGTTTGCGCCACATCGGCCGTGGTCGTCTGCAGCAAGGGTGTCGTAGCTGTCACTTCCACCTGCTGTTGCACACTGCCCACCTGCAGCGTGGCATTAAACTGAGTCGCGCGGTCCACTTCCACGGTCAACGGGTTCGAAACAGCTTTCTGAAACCCCGGCGCCTCAATGGTGACCGTGTATGGATCGGGAATTAATTGACCTTTTGTGTAGATACCCGAGGTGTTTGTGGTCGTGTTGAACGTGGTGCCCTTGTTCACATCGGTGATCGTCACCTTCGCATTGGCCACCGGGGCACCGCTCGGGTCCGTTACCGTGCCAATAATGCTGCCAAATACCTGCTGCGCTTGAAGCGGGATCGTGCTCAGCTCAAGAGCACAAACCGCAAAGAACGAATAGAGACACGCTCTCTTCCAGCCCAACATGGCTTACCTCCTAAAGCAACTGTTTTCAATGTCACACGGCCCACCAAAGCCAAGTCCGCATTAACCTCAACTGACACTATTGGCCTTAGTATACACGATTTTCAACCTTTTGTACCCCATAAAAATCCATCCTTAGATGGAGTTCGCCCGGATCTGCTACGGACCTAATGCTGGTTTAACGTTTTTCTATTTGGCTAAGGCGGACAGTCATGCTTTGAGGAACCAATTTCAAGTACTCGAGCAAAGTCGCTGCACTTTGCTCGGGCTGCCCCTCGGAGGAATATAGCCGTGAGAGGGCTTCATAGGGCCGATAGTCGTAAGGATTCCTTTCTATGCTGTACTTCAGTGAACGAACGGCTGATCCAGCGGCGCCTGCCGCTGTTTGCGCCACTCCTAAGTCCAGCCAGTATTCCGAGCTCGCTGGATTTTCAGTCACCGCTTGTTCAAAAAGTAGAATCGCTTGCGGTGCACGCCCGCTGCCCAATAGTAAATAGCCCAGCGCGGCCTGAACTGAGGCATCGCGCTCCGCTGGCGGGAGATGCGAAAGGAGATCATAAGCACGCGCGAAATCAGCGGACGACTGCTTTTGCCTGGCAATCTGGAAATAAGCCAGGCCCAAGTTGCGCTGCTTGAGCCCGGGCGGGGGCTCAGACCAAGCCTCTAGCAGGATCGGTCCCGCGGCGAGCGACGAACCCGGGTGCTTTCGAAGGCGATGATCGGTAACGGCTGCATGCACAATGTCGGAGGCCGGGCGGCGTGGCATGTGACAAGCTACGCAATCCGTTTCGGTCGCCGGATGAGAGTGTGCGAGCTCCTGAGTTGAGTGGCAACCGGTGCAGACCTGGCGAATTTGAGCACTCCGGTTTGCGGGCGGCTCACCATGCGGGTCGTGGCAACTGCCGCACCAGAGCTTGCCGCCGCTCGCGCGCACGCATAGGCTGCTGCCCAGCTCTTCGGCCTGACTGACGGCGGCCAAAGTTGCTGGCTGCTGACTCGCAGTCCGGTAAACATAGAGCGTCTCCACCTGTTCCAGACGCTGGCCCGGACGGAAGTCCCACCAGTATTTGCCCGGATTCAGCACTACAGTTGCACCCTCGAGATGACATTGCTCACACACGCTGTCGCGCTCGCGCGGCGGGAGGCGGGCCGGATTCACAATGCTACCCGGAACCGGTCTGCGGAGATGAGCTTCCGCAGGTCCATGACAGCGCTCACAAGACAGCGGATGCAGCGGCACCGGACCTTCGGGCGCCACGCTTGCGCCTGCATGGCAAAAGAGACAGTCGGATGTAATCGGACGGTTAAAGTCCAATACCAGCTCCTGCTCATAGCCAGGCGATACGTCCCACCTGCGCTGCTTTGTGTAATAGGAGGCTGGTGACTGAAAAAGATGGCCGTTGAGATCAATCAGGTAGCTACGCCCGACATTGCCGGCTCCTACGAAATAGGCGATTGGGTAGTCGGCCATGATACCGCGTTCCTCGATCTTGTGATGGAGCTGACCCTTGCTCCAAAAAACAGTGATCCGGCTTCCCGAGGGCGCGTGCTCGAACTGTCCGGGAGGCTCATCGTCGGGAACGCCGAAGGAACGCGCCATGGGGGATTCGCTGAAACGCCGCACTTCGCGCGAATGGCATCGAAGGCAGGGATGAGCAGCTTGTACCTGCGTGAGGAGTACAAACGCGCTTAGGCCAGCAAATACGGACAACAATCACGTCATTATACTTTTGATGATGCCAGGCGTTTCTGCGCCGTGCCTGATGCTGCTCCTTGCAATTCAGACAGCCTATCAGCGCGGGCTCGACCTCTACAACCAGCACAAGTACGCCGAGGCGATCCCGGCGCTTGAGGAAGCCGCGCGGGCCGAAGATCCGCATTCAACGGAATATCAAGAAACCGTTTTGCTGATCGGCCAAAGCTACTTCCTGCTCTCCCAAGCGGCAAACGCGATCCCCTGGCTCGAAAAAGTGCCGATGGTAAATGAGGCCAATTATATGCTCGGGTACGCCTATCTGCAAACCGGGCAGCAACAGAAATCGGAAGCTGCGTTTGCGCGGCTATTCGGACTGAAGCCGGATTCCCCAGGCGCCCATCTGCTGGCGGCTCAGATGATGCTCAAAAAGGAATATGAAGCACAGGCAATGACGGAAGTGCAGCAGGCGATCGCACTCGATCCCAAACTGCCCGAAGCGCATTTCCTGCTCGCTGAGATGGAGATCTATCGCGGGCAATTGGATGCGGCGATCCAGGATCTCGAGCGAGAGCTGGCGATTAATCCCAACTTTTCCATGGCCTGGTACCGCTTGGGCGATGCCTATAGCCGGCAAGAAAAATGGGATTTGGCGATTCCCAATCTGCAGCGCGCCATCTGGCTAAACCCCGATTTCAGCGGACCGTTCATTCTTCTGGGCAAATGCTACTTCAAGCAACACAACTACAGCAATGCGGAAGGCATTCTGCGACGGGCGCTGATTCTCGACCCGCAGAATGCATCCGCCACATACTTATTAGGTCAAACGCTGATGCTGATGGGCAAGACCGCCGAGGGCCGGGCCATGCTGCAGAAATGGAGGACATTGCAGCAAGGTCAGCAGAATCCCCTGCCGTGATCAAGCCAGATATTGCAGGCTGGCGGCGATCAAACGCCTGGTTCCCGCATAAACGTCCCCCGCGCCGTCAAACTCCATAGAAAAATAACCTCGGTAGCCGGCCCGTTTGGCGATTGCAAACGTACGAGCCAGACTGACGCGCAATACCTTCCCTTGCACAATCTCTTCGTCCTTAACGTGGCTGATGCTGTAGGCGTGCGCGAACATCGCGGCGACAGCCCGATAATCGTATTCCGCATCGCCGCGCTGCATGGAGTTGGCAAAGTCAGGAAGTGCGCGCAGATACGGGCTGTTCACCTTTTCAATGATGTCCACGATCCGAAAAGCATCCTCGGTGCGGGGATCATCGTTTTCAAGAAGAATGACAATTCGCCTTTGAGCCCCATACTCAGCAATGTCTCTCAGGGTCTCAAGAACACAGCGCGAATCTGCGTCCTGAGGTGGCATATGCACACGGATGCTGGGTGAGCCGAGCAAGACGGCTGCATCCACCCACTTCCGCCAGGTTTGCTGCGTCTGCTCCCGCTCCGCGGCGATAGCACTACACGGATGAACACGAACATCTACCGGAATGTTAACCACATGCACACCCGCTTTCTGAAACGACTCGTGGAGTTGCCGCACATAGTCTGCATCAGTCGATTCAAAATGGCGGCTCCAGGGTTCGATGCCGGTAACTTGAAACGTCCCGGGAATCGAGGCGGCAAACTGCTGCAGCGTCATACCGCCACGACCAATAAAAGAGCGAAAGGGATAGGTCGATACCGAGAGGCGTTTTCGCGCCTCGTGGGGAAACTGCGCCTCTAAAAGAGCGGTGGCGCTGAGTGCAAGAAACTGGCGGCGATGGATCGGCATCCTCATCTATCCTCATCTATCCTCCCTTAGCAGCTTGAGCAGCTTGTGACCATCAGTGTCTGGCGGCGAGCTGAGCGCGTGCTTTCTCGAGATTGGCGCGCGCGGCTTTATGGTCCGGATCAATCCGGAGAGCCGTTTCAAACGCCTGAATCGCACCTGGCAAATCTCCGTTAATGGCCAGCAGCGTGCCTAAGTTTGTTTGGATATCCGCATCGTCTGGATTGAGCCTTGCCGCCTCTTGAAAATGACGTAATGCCTCTGTATAGTGATGCTGCAGGAACTCGATGGTGCCGAGGCCGGCTTGCGCTCCGGCATCGTCAGGTTTTGTCTCCAGAAATGTTCGATACGCCTGAGCGGCGCCATCCAGATTGCCAGAAATCGCGAGTGCACGGGCGAGATTGTAGCGCGCGTTCAAATAAGTGGGATCGATCAGCAGCGTTTGCCGAAACTGCTCAATCGCCTGCGGAACTCGGTCCTCCATCAGTAACGCCGCTCCCAGACTATTTCGCGCAGCAGCATTCTCAGGCTCGATCCGCAAAGCATCCTGGTAGCACGCGATGGCGTCCCTAAGATCTCCGCGAAATTGCAGCACAGCTCCCAGATTATAGTGCGCGACGAAATCCGCTGGGTACTTTTCTAAACGCCGGCGCATCACCGCCTCTTCGATCAAAAGCCGTGCCCGCTGTGCTGCTTCGCCCGTGCCTTGCGGAAGTAGCTGAAGCCACACGTGCCCCATCTCGTCTTCCGCCCGGTCGCCCGTGCGAACGCGTTTCGGCGGATGATTGGGGTTACGAGGATTGGCGCTCGAGTTGTCATAGGTAATCCGCATCTCGACTCTGGTGCCTTTGGGCAGCAACACCGGCTGGCGATATTCATAAACGGCTTGCCAGTTAATGTCCCAGTCGGGAATGCGAATCAGCCATCTCCGCGTCCCGTCCGGCAGGATGGCCCAGGCTTCTACGACCTTGCCGAGATAATGTGCATGGGGATAGATCGCAAGCACAGTTACGTCAACCGGCAGCAAGAGATGGTCAGTGACTGCGAAATGACGATCACCAGGCGGGATATCGATTGCGCCATCGTGCTCTAGCTGAACCAGGATCGGCAACCGTGTAGGCGGGCGGGCGGCAAAATAGAGGCCGATTTCAGCATCGACCCATTCTTCTTTTCCTGTAGGCTGCAGGTGCAGATTCAAGATGAGATCGGTCTCCGGATCGAGCTTCCAGCTCATCTCATCCGGTTCGGGCCGCAGGACGGTTCCCGGCTTCCAGAAAAGAAAATGTGAATCGGGATCAAACGTGTTCGCAGCCGCCTCAGTGATGATGTCCATACCGGGGAAGCCAGGCTGGCCGTCTTCGCCGTCGCGCTTGCGCAGGGATTGTGTGCGATCGAGAACGATGTTTGCATGGTGAATCACCCGTGGCTGGTTTAACCGCAACTCCAGCCCCCGCACATACCGCGTTTGCCTCAGGCCGGTGGGAATTACGAAATTGCGAAATATGTCGCTGCCAGCGGCTGGCATGCGGAATGGCTCCTTCATCCGAAGAATCAAATCCGGTTTGCCCATCTGCCATTCGGTAGTGAAGTGCGGCGCAGGCGGCGCAGCTTCCGGAGCGCCCTCTGGCGCACCGTCTTTCACCCACTCTGAAATCGTTTGAAGCTGTCTTTCTGTCAACCGGCGCTCGCCGATAAAATCACCGTATCCAGCTTCGGGAGGCCAGGGAGGCATATAACGCCGCTGCGTGACTGCCACAATCTGCGAAGCATGTTTGCGGACATCTGTATAGCTGACAAGCGGAAACGGACCCGTACCGCCCGTATGATGGCAAGGAGCGCAATACTGATACACAATCGGTGCAACGTCCTTGTTGAAGGTAACTTGCCCGGCAGAAAGTAAGTTGCATAACGACACGAATAAGAACAAAGACAAAATCTTTTGCTTATTCGTGCACATCGGTGACTAGCTAGAAACGCTTCTTATATTGAATGTCAATACCAAATTCGCCGTTATCGTCCCGTACCGCCACTAAAGAATATTGCCGGCTGAGAGCCCATTCCAGGCGAAAGATTTGCTCAGATGTTTGAGCCAGATTAGTGACATAGGTAACCGTAATATTGCGGGAAATTTGCTGCTGGATCGTGAGGCGCGATTCCGGAGTTACTGTGCTGCCCTGCGCCAGAGGGTCTATTTTCACGTTGGTGATACCAAACAGCCTTGAGAGGCGCCCTGCATTGGGCGAGATAGCTTGGCCCAATACCGTGTTTGCACTCGATTGCAGGGCAGCCGTTGCCGCAGCCGTTGGTGCATTTACAGCGTTGGCCGCCGTGCCCGGAGTTTCTCCCACTGCGAGCAGTGCGATGATATCGCGAGGCTGCATGGGTGGATCGGACCGGTAGTTAATGTTGAGCTTATTTAAGGCCCCGGCGATCGTAATGTCGATGGCGACGCCGTGGGCCTGAGTCTGAAGATCGAGATCGAAACTGGGTTCAATTCTGACCGGATTGGCAAAGTACACATCGGCATGATTGATGGTGTACTTATTACCGAATACTTTGATTTCCCCGCGGCTGGCCGATACGTTTCCCAACAACACTGGTTGGCTGGGAGTGCCACGCAACCGTAAGTCCACATCGGGCTGGAGATCGCCTCCCCAAAACGAACTGAGTTGCAGATTGGGAGCACTCGCAATGCGCACGTCAAGTTGCAGACCGTGCAGAAAGTCACGCTCGTTTCCGGGCGATGGCACAGGCGCCGAAAGAGCAGCCAGTAACCCGCCTACATCACTATTGGCGTTCAAAACAATATGTGAAACCGAGACATCGCCACTGAGTACGCTATTGCTGCTGGTGCCGCTGAGCTGCAACCTGCCGCTGGCGGTCACGCTGATATTACCTTGAGAGCGCATGCGCACGTTCTCTGCTAGCGCTTGCAAGTTGTAGACCATAGGACCGGCACCAAACGTGACAAAACCGCCAAGCTGCACAGTTCCCCCACCACTCATCGCCGTCATGTTTTGAATGGTCGCGCGGTTCCGATCGAAGCTTACGGTCCCGTTGACGTTAGACAACCCGTTGGCAAAACCATCTAGAAAGAACGACCCTTGATGGATCTGCAAATCCCCCTGAAGCATCGGGGCGGACAATGTCCCGCGCACGCTGGCCTGAAGCAGCGCTTGTCCGGAAGCACGCAGGCTGGGATCTAAGAGCCCGAAGAATTCCAAACCAAGCGAAGCGCCAACGGTGAGATCCAGCGGTTTATCCCAGGAACAAGGCATCGAGCCAAGCACCGCAATCCCCGCATTCTGGCTTGCAAGCCGAAAGTTACGGATCTTTGCGACACCATCTTTCACATCCATCAACAGAGCGCCTTGATTGTGGAACACCATCTCGCTTGCCTTCGCACCTGCCTGTATCGCCGCAGGATGAACGCGCGCTTCGAGCTGGTCGATATGTATAAGCGCATGCAAGTGCTCAGGATGCTCAAGCGAGCCATCAAAATCAACGCCTCCGGATGCCCAGCCTGAGATGGGCAGCGGACCGGCCAGAGGCCACTGCTCGGGCCGAATCAGCGCACCCAAAGTGTCAAAACTCGCCCGACTGATGCGCAGAGCGCCTCCGACGGGAGCCCCGGGAGCAACACGGGCTTCGATCGAACCGGTAACCGGCGCATCTCGCAAGTTACCCGATAAGTTAAGACTCACCGCAGCGCCATGAGTGAAGGCATCAATTCGGGCCGAGCCTAAGCGGACGTGATGCAACGTAACATTGTGTAAGATCAGAACCCCATCTGCATTTTCTGGCTCCAAATTTCCATTCACAAAGCGCGCAGCGACCGATCCGTGAATCTGCAAATCGGCGCCCAATGCGGCAAGTGGGAGGTGAAACGCGCTTAAGGCTGCAAGCGGAAATCCATTGCTGTCCACCTTCAGCCGAACTAGGCCATTGCCCCATCCGCCAGGAGCATGTTCGTAAATACCAGCAAGCGAAACAGACGCAGGGCCAATGGCGAGCCGCGCGTGCTGAATATTCAACTGAGTGGCAGCTAAATTTAAAGACGCTTCGGCAGAATCAAGACGCTGACCGCCAATGGTGATTTTCTTTGCAGAAATTTGTACGGCCCCGAGCGGATCTGACAGGCTGCCCGAGAGATCAACAGACCCGGATGCAATAGCAGAAGTAATGTCAAACCGGCCGGGCAGATAAGTGGCGATCTTTGAAACATCCAGTTTCAAGACATGAACTTTTGCAGCGACCAGGCTCTGTGGCTTCACCCTCCAATTCGTCAGTGTGAGACGAATTCCTCCACTTGCGCTAACCGCGGCCCCGCTCGCATGCATGTTGATCAGCTCAAGAGCATCACGCGAAGCCTGGACATGCGCTTGCAACATTCCCCAGTCTTGCCCAGACCAGACTAACTGCCGGAAGGTGACATCGCCTTGGATCTGCGGATCGGAGCTAAGATGCGCAATTTGACCGGAAAACGCAAGTGGCGTGTGCTGCAGCCCGGCGGGCAAAGCCACTCCGAGCGCCGGCGCAAAGGCGAAAACCGGCTTGACTTCCTCGAGGCTCTCGGTTTTGATTGCGAGATGCAAAACGCTCAGAGGAGAACCGGCAAAGATAACCTGCGTGTGCGGGAGGTTGAGTTGGGAGTCGCCGAACGCAAGCTCTCCGGTGCCCGTCCGGTAAACGAACTGCAAACGACCCGCAAGCGATTGGCCGCCGGGAGCAGGGAGAATCTGCAGGGACGTCGAGACGGTGAAATCAGGAGGCCTGCCCGAGAGACGAATGCTTCCTTCAGCACTGCCACCCCAATCCCAAGGCGCTCTGGTGAACCAGTGCAGCACTTGGCGGATTCCCATTCGCGCCACATCAAAACTGGCGTCCCAGCCGTCAGACTTTCGCAGGATCGCTGTTCCGGTAATCTTGCCGCCAAGCGCGTCTAACGATACGTTGGAGAAACAGAGTTCATCGCTTTGCGACGCGATATCAGAAGTTAAATCGATATTCTTTAGGGATGCGTTGCGCCAGCGCAGAGTAACTTGTCTGCCCGATAACTTACCTGTCAGCCTGAATGAGTTTTGAGGATCAAAATGCACACTGGCGTGCAAATCAAAGTAACCGCCTTCTAATCCCGTAAGATTGGTGAATCTGGCGAAATCCGCCGAGCGAATGTGGGCGTGCACGGCAAAATCACCCGCAGGACGGCTAACGGAGCGCAGGACACCATTGGCCCTCAACGAGTCCTGATCCGAAGCCAGCAACAAGCGAGATACTGCAAGCTGGCCGTTCTGAAACTGCCCCGCCAGATTCAGGGCAGCATCTAGCTGAAAGCCGGCAGAAGCCAACTGGAAACGCTTAGCAGTTAGTGCAACATTATATGCTGGTTGCTTTGCATCGCGCACCACCGCAACCTGCAGATCTTCTCCTCTGGCGCTTAATAGAAACCGTCTGATATCAGCCTCAAATTCCCCATCATGGATTTCCAGATGATGCACGCGCAGGCGAATCGGTTCGGATAGCGCATGTATGCTGCCATCGAAGTGAACTCGCGGACGAATGACAATCAGTGAGGCAAGATCCACATCTCGCTTTAAAACCGAGGAGATTTTAGGCTTCACGCGCACGTAGTCTGCTTGCAGCCAAGGAAAACGATTCGCCGCTGCGGGCTGCCGGAAGGTGATTCCGTCCAACTGAATCCACAGATCTGGCCATGAGACCTGTACCGCCTGGATGGCCACGCGCTCCCCAGTGAGATTTTCGATCGCAGAAATCGCGCGCTGCCGCAGCAGATTTTCGAACCAGCCGGTGCGGATGGCCAGCATCGCCAGCAAGGTGAAACTCAGGATTGCCCCTGCACAGGCGATCAAAACGGTAAGCAGCTTCTTCACACGCCTACTCCAAGGTTCGATCCAGATAGACAATCTTTGCCTGTTTGCGGCTTTGATCGAGCCAGGCATTTAAAGCTTCGTCAGCTCGCTGCTGAATCATCGCATCTCGGATCGCTTCCCGCGATGCAGAAAGTGAAGGGGGCGGCGCCTCCGAGCGCTGCCGCAGCCAGTTCTGTAAATTCGCTTCGTAAAATTTCTCGATTTCCTCATTCGATACGAACACCTCAGGCCGGAAACGGAAATCGATGAAGCGCAGCATCGTAAGTTGAAGCGCCAGATGAGCACGCAACACGGCATCGCTCAAAGCATATGCGGCGAGTGCTCGCTCAAAAGACGACTCGCTTCCGAACTGTCCCTTCACCTGCTGAAAATATTTTTCGACTTCCGCATCAGTCGGCAGCGGATACCGGTTCAACTGCATCTCACGCTCAATCAACATCTGGTCGATCAGCCGGTGCGCTGCCGCGCGACGAGTTTCCGAATTTTCCCGGACCGGTTCCCGATTTAGGAAAGCAGTGACGCGAATCTCCTCATCAAGCTGCAGCTCCGTGATCACCTGCCGCCCGGAATAAATGGCCACACGATCCAGGAGTTCGGCATGCAAGCCGGAGACGAACAAAAAAAGCAACCATGCGCGCCGCATCAAAATGCCTGGCCGAGCGAAATATGAAACTGAAATGCGTTAATTTTCTGGACGGTCGCAATCGCTGTGCCGTTTAAATAATCTTGCAAGGTCCCCTTGAGCCCAAAAAACCGGGGCGCATCCGGGCTAAAGGAAAAATCAACCCGGAGCGGTCCCACCGGCGTTCGGTAACGAATTCCAAATCCGAGATCTTGCACCATGTAATTGAAATCTTCTAAATTCCGCTGGCGAAAGCGGAAGCTGAAATCCTCAATGTTGGAGTAGACATTCCCCGCATCTTCAAACAAAACGCCGGCAAAATTATCGCCGACAAGCGGGAAACGGAGCTCAGTGTTATTAATGAAGAGCGCATCGCCGCCGAGTGGGAATCCCGTGGTCAGATCGCGCGGACCGGCCTGAAAATCCGGAAAGGCGCGGATAGAGGTCGAGCCGCCGGAATAGAGCCGCTCCGCCAGCGGAATGCTGGGCCGCCCGCCAGTGCGCGTGATGATGCCAAACTGCGTGCTGCGCGCAATTACCCAGTCACGCCCAAGCGGGTGGTAAGTCGAATTGCGCGCCAGCAAGCGGCCGAACTGGGTCTGCGAGCCGAGAAACCCCGGAGCATAGCTGAGATCGAGTGTGTTATACATGCCGCGGTGCGCATCCGCCGGGTTGTCGCGCTTATCCTGAATAATCGAAAACTCACCCATTCCCACCGTCTCAGGCTGCGAAAGCAGCGGCACCAGTAATTGGTTGATCTTTACATTAGCGAGACTGACGTTGCGAAACACCAGGCGGTACTGAAGCGTCAGAGCTCGCGAAACCGATTGACCGAGCTGAATCGAGCCCTCGCGGCGATGAGCCGTAAAGGTGCGAATATCGTTCGAATTCTCCACTAAGGCCGTAGCGGTGAGATTGAGATTGTCGTGGTAGACAAACTGGGGTATGAAATAGCTGACTGCCGCGCGCTGCTCGATCGTCGAGAGCGAAGTCTGCACCCCTAAGGTCTGCGCCAGGCCGAGAAAGTTTAGGCGGCTGAGACCGAAGGAAACACGGGGAGCGAATCCGGTCGTGCCAGCCGGATTGTCAAGACTCGTAACGCTGCCTCCAATGCGCGCAATCTGTGCGCCTACGCCCACGTCCAGCGCGTAATGATGCGCCTCATCAATGTCGTAAAGAACATATTTGTCGGTTTCTTCCCCATCCGGGTTCTGCACTGCTGTGTTTACACGCGCAAAGACGCCCAAATCATAGAGCCGTCGCTGACTATCGATCTGTTCGCCAAGCGAAAGCGGCTGCCCCGGTTTCAATTCAATGCGATCATAAACGACACTCGGCCGCGTCCGGCCTAATCCGCTCACCAGCACGTTGCGAACGATTTTCTGCTCGCCCGGATGCAATATGTAACGAAGATGGACGCGCGCTGGGCCCGCCGGGATCACGAAATATTCAAAGGTTGCGTTCAGGTAGCCGCGGTCGTAATAGTAATTCAGGATCCGGTCGCGATCCTCGGCAATGCTGACATCACTGAACGGCTGGCCGCTGCCGGATGCAAGCATCTTCTGAAAAACCGCCAGATCGGTTGCAGGAGCACCTTCTATCGAAAGTGAGGAAACCAGCCACTGCGGTCCCTCTTGGATACGGATGATGACGGCGACGTGATTGGCGACACCTCGGTAATTGTCCTGTATGTCAGCGGTCACTGCGGCATCCCGGAACCCGTTAGCGCGGTACAGATTCACAATCGAAGCGATATCTTGATTTAATGCAGCGCTGCTAAAACGCCCGTACGGGTAACGTGGAAATTCCGCCGGCTGAATGCTCAAACGCTCGCGAATCATATCATTCGAAAAATAGTGATTCCCAACAATAGCCAGATGCACAAACTTATGTCTTGCGCCCCGGTCAATCTGGTAAGTCACAATTTGTTCACCATCCACTCCACTGTTTACCCGGTAACTTGCTTCAGCGCCTAAATATCCCTTCGCCTGAAAATATTGCTCGATGTTGCGGCTGCCTTCCCTAAGCAGTTCGTCATCAAGGCTATGCTCCTGAAACACCGGCACGAGTTGTTCGAGCGTAGTCCGGTCAATCTTAGCTCCAGCGGTACGGATGACGATGCGGGGTCCCGGATGAATATCGATCACCGGCTGAACCCGATTCTTTGCTTCCTGATAAGCCAGCCTGGAGAGGGTCACGCGCGATTCGAGTAAATTACGTTTCTCGTAATAAGCGCGGATGTTATCAATGCCTTCACGCAGGCGCTGCTCTGTGGCCCGTTCCCAACCCAGAAGACCGTAGAGCCGCTTCCACCGTGTGGCAGCGATGACAGGGGCGCCTGCTGACTGCGCCACACCCTCAATCAAGGGACGTTCCAGCCGGGCACGCTCTCTGGTATTCACATCAAAGATCAGGTCCACCGACTCGGTATCCGGCCTATAGTGTCTCTCGGTTGAGATTTCAGCATGATAAAAACCGTTCTGCCGCAACAGACGGTTGAGCGACTGAATCGCTTCTGTCTCGTCCGCTTTCATGAACGGCATGCCGAGACGCAGCTTCAAAGCATCTGTGATCTCACCGGTCGAAGGCGGCGACTTGATCCCGTAAACGCCGATATGCCCGACGAAATAGGCACGTTCGGTGATGAACTTGAGCGCAAGTCCGCCGGGCTGGAGCGCTCCATCTACCGCAATATCGGAAAATCTCCCGGTCGCAAATAAGTTTTGGATGGCTTCCTGCAACTGTTGCGGATGAAATGCCGACCCGACGTGAAAAGGAAGTCTGGCTTCAAGCTGCTGCAAGGGCAGTGGCTGGTCGACCGGTTCCCAAAGGATCGCTACAATAGGAAGTCCGTCATATTGAAGCGCATCCGGAATCGTAGGCGGATGGCTCTGTTGTCCGAAGGCGTTCCAGACTGCCACGGAAACCCATGCCAGAGCCGCTGGCCAGCGAAGCAGATCGTTGATGAAGCGCCGGGACATCATGCAGTTGTTAGCATCGGGCTATGAGACCGGGTAGAGAGGATCGCTATTCCCGGCAAATCCGGTTTGCTCCAATCGGCGAAGCCGGACAAAAGCGGATTCAAAGCGCCACGGTTTGCATCGTCGGCTGCGGCGCTCTGGGCAGCTTTCAGGCAGAAGCGCTGGCGCGCGCCGGAGTGGCGAAACTGCGGCTGATTGATCGCGATTACGTCGATTTCACCAACTTGCAGCGCCAGTGGCTTTACGACGAAACAGATGCCCAAAACGAGACACCAAAGGCTGTCGCCGCCGCCCGCCGAATTGAACAAGTGAACTGTCACGTGGCGCTGGAACCGCATGTAGCCGACTTCACTCCCTCCAATGCAGAAGAACTGATTGAGGGATGCGATTTGGTGCTGGATGGCACGGACAATTTCGAAACGCGCTACTTAGTTAACGATATCAGTATCAAACGAGGCTTCCCCTGGATCTATGGCGCAGCGATCGGAAGCTATGGCATCATGATGCCGATCGTGCCCGGTAAAGGTCCCTGCTTTGCCTGCATTTATCCGGATCCGCCTCCCGGCCTGCAGCCCACTTGCGAAACCAGCGGGGTGTTAGCGCCGGCCACCGCTGCCGTAGCCTCCCTCCAAGTCGCTGCGGCTCTGCGCATCCTGGTAGGCTGGCCGGACTTTGCCTGTCGCATTTTTTCCCTCGACGTTTGGAATGCCACTAGCAAGCAGTTGAACGCAGGTCCGCCCGATCCCGAGTGCCGGGTTTGCGCCAAGCGCGAGTTTCGCTATTTGGAGGGCCGCCGCCGGATACCAGTCAGCCTGTGCGGTCGTAATGCGGTACAGCTTCATGAAAGCTCTCGTCCACTTGATTTGGAGGAGCTGGCGGCAAGATTGCGGCCTCTCGGTGAAGTGCGCGTCAACGACTTTGCCCTGCGCGTCTCGCTCGACCATTACGATCTCACCTTCTTCCCGGATGGGCGGGCAATCATCAAAGGGACTACCGATATCGGTATCGCGCGGAGCCTGTATGCGCGGCTGGTGGGCACTTAGGTCGTCCTGATTCCTCGCATGTCCTACATGACCCTGACCGTACGCCGGCTCGCGCTCCTTCTGGCAGTATCGACGATCCCTGGCAGCGCCTACTCCGTGCTCTCCCATGAGGCGCTGGTCGACTCTCTATGGGATGTGGCGCTCAAACGGGCACTGCTCGCGCGGTTTCCTCAGGCCACTCCGGAGCAACTCAGAGAAGCGCACGGCTATGCGTATGGCGGTGCCATCATCCAGGATGAGGGTTATTACCCCCACAGTAACGGCCGCTTCAGCGACTTGACGCATTATGTCCGATCCGCGGATTTCATTCGCGCTCTGGTAAACGATGCCACTACGCTCAATGAATACGCCTTCGCGCTGGGCGCGCTCGCGCATTATTATGGAGACAGCATTGGTCACCGCTTCGGCACCAACTTAGCTGAGCCCTTCCTGTACCCAAAGCTGCGTGAGAAATACGGCCGCTCCGTCACCTACGAAGAAGCACCGGCCGATCACCTCCGCACCGAGTTCGGGTTCGATGTCGAAGAAGTTGCCAAGGGCAATTACGCCTCGCAACAATATCATGACTTCATCGGCTTCCAGGTGGCCACCGAACTGCTCCAGAAGGCCTTTCGCGATACCTACGGCTTCGAGCTTTCATCCATGCTGGATGACTTGACAAATGCCATCGGCTCTTACCGTCATACTGTCAGCCAGTACATCCCCTTCTTTACCCGCGTCGCCTGGGCCGAACACAAAAACGAAATAAAAAAGGCTCGACCGGGAATTACGGAAAAGAAGTTTGTATATATTCTGAGCCGCTCCAGTTATGAGCGGTACTGGGGCAAAACCTACAAACGGCCGTCGCTCTGGGATGATTTCGTCGCCCTCTTTCTCAAGCTCCTGCCGCCTCTCGGCCCCCTGAAGGCGATCAAGTTCAAGCCTCTAACGCCTCAAACCGAGCAGATTTTCATGCATAGCTTCGATCTGGCCGCACCGGCTTATGGTAGAGCTATTGCCGCCATGAGCGAACACCGCTGGGGAGCGGAAAATATCAACTTCGATGTTGGTACCGTAACGCACGCCGGAGAATACAAACTCCAGGATGAAGCCTACGCCTACTGGCTCGATATGCTCGCACGCAATAACTTTCAGTACCTCACCTCTTCCATGGCCACCGATATCTTGCGTTACTACCGCGATTTGCAGGCGCCCATTGCCACTAAGAGAAACAAAAAGGAATGGAACCGGTTGATCGTGGAATTGCAGCAATTGAAGCAGAAGGCCGCCAAGCCACTCACTTAAAGTAGGCGCGCATGCTCTGCTCGGCCACACCCAGCGCTCGCGCCAGCTCTACTTTCGCCAGATTGTACTGATACTGTGCGGAAATGAGATTTTCGTTCGCATCCGCAACCGCCTGCTGCGCTTGCACAACTTCCACCGTATTGGTGACGCCGGCTGCAAAACGGTCGCGCGCCTGCTTTAATGTCTCGTTCGCCAGCCCCATATTGCTTTGCGCCACATTCACCTCATCCTGAGCCGCTTTTAGATCGAGCAGGGCAGTGCGCACTTCATAATCGATTTGCGCGCGCAGATTTTCAAGCTCATTGCGCCGGTTTTGCAGCTCGGCATCACTTTCAAGCACATCGGCTTTAATGCGGCCGCCGTCGAAGATGTTGAAATTAATCGACCCTTGCGCCACAAAAACCCCGTGCGAATTATTGAGCAGGCGCAACCCCTCATCGCCGTAGTAACCCGAAGCCGTCAGTGTGGGATACCGTTCGGCTTTAGCCGCGCGCAAAGCAAACTCAGCCGCAGCCACACGTGCCTTGGCAGCCTGAAAATCCGGACGATGTGCGTAGGCTTGCGCCAGCGCCTCATCGAGGGGCATGACCACAAGCGGCACCGACGGCGCAGGATTTGCAATCGTAAAATCCTGCCCGACCGGCAGCCCGATAATGCGAGCCAGCGTCAGCTTGTCTTTCGCCAGTTGGTTCTCGTTAACCACAAGCGCCTGCTGCCGCTGCTTCAACTCCACTTCTGAGCGCATCACGTCAATGGCGATCGCCACTCCTGCATCATGCCTCCGGACCGCATTCGTATAGACGGCCTGATCGGCGGCAATCTCGGCCTGCGTCGCATTCACTCGCGCCATATCAGCGATTACCTGCAAATATGCGTTTCCTACAGCAAGCACCACCAAATCCCGTGCATTCTGCACCGACAGCGCTGTCGCCTTTTGATCTTCCCGTGAGGCTCGATACCGGCTGAGCGAGCTGAAATTGAAAAGCGGAACATTTGCGCTCGCCAGTGCGGATTGATAAGAGTACGGCCCCACAATTTTGGGAATCTGAATCGGCGAGGTGGGCGGCAGCGTTACCGTAAATCCCAAAGCTTGCAAGTTGAGTTGCTGCTCGGTCATACTTAATTGCCCGTTCACGTTGGGAAGCAGCGCGCTCAAGGCCCGGTAGCGCTCAGCCCGAGCCTCACGGCTTGCTTGTTCACTTGTCAATAGTCCAAGGTTGTACCGTAAGCCGCGCTCAATCGCATCCGCAATCGTCAAGGAGATGGGGGTGGTAGAGGCTGTGCCGTGAGGCACACTGCCCATAAAGCTTTCGATGCCTGCGCCGGCTTGAAAAGACAAGGCGGGCCCGGCTGCTTGCATGCCGCCTGTCTGCCCTCCCATCTGCACAGCACCCGCTTGGACTCCACTTGTTTGTCCTGCGCTCGTTTGCCCCGGCTGCGGAGGCTGCCCCCAAGTGGTTCTAGCGCTCCATGCCACAAGCGCCAGGCAAAGCAAAAATTGCGTAATCCAAAATCTCTTTGTTTTCGTGCTCATTGGCTTCTTCTTGACGCGAATTGTGCCGCTTCTTTCATGCACAAGGGTTCGATGCAGCAGGCGAGCATTTTGAAGCGGCCTGACGGAAAAATACTTAAGCTATTAACTAAAACTAGCTTAGCGAACGGACGCTTTTCTGAATCGCGCAGGGCTGCCCTCAGGCTCAGCGAAATTCTTCATCGATTTCCACTCGGTATCCGCCAGCCAAGCTGTTATTTTGGTTCGCCATGCCCACTACCGCCAGAAATTCCGCAAACATCTCATCGGTCAACCCCTTCTTGCGTGCAGCGGCGGTGTGCGAGGCAATACAGTACTCGCATTGGTTGGTGATACTGACCGCCAGATAGATCAGTTCTTTTGTCAGGGCATCGAGTGCGCCGGGCGCCATGACCTGTTTCATGGCTTCCCAGGTGCGGCGCAACGTGACAGGATCATGGGCAAGCGCTTTCCAGAAGTTATTCACCCGATCCGTCTTGCGGGTCGCCATAATGTCGTCATAGACGGTCCGCACTTCCGGACTTGCGTCCGCATATTCAATAAGTTTCAAACTGTAACCTCCAACTCTGTGTTAGGAACTACCAATGAGAATGCCCGCCAGGAACACCAGTGCTCCGCCCAGCACCACTTGCAGCGCCGCTCGCACCAGCGGCGTCTCCATGTAATGCTGGCGCACCCAACTGATGACCGCCAGCTCAACCGCAACCACGATCACGGCCAGGGCCAGGGCGGCGCGGAAAGCCGGAATGAGAAAGGGCAGCGTGTGGCCAATGCCGCCAGCCGTTGTCATCACGCCGGTGATGATGCCGCGGATGGCGGGCCGACCCCGGCCTGTAATCAAGCCTGTGTCGGAGAGAGCTTCAGCAAACGCCATGGAGATGCCAGCGCCTACTGAGGCCGCCAGCCCTACCCGAAAGGCATCCCAACTGCTATGCGTTGCCAGGGCAGACGCAAACAGCGGCGCAAGCGTAGAGACCGAACCATCCATTAATCCCGCAAGTCCCGGCTGCACGAACTGCAATACAAACGTCCGCCGGTAAGTCTCCTCTTCCGCCTGGCGAACCTCCGGCGTAATCTGCTGCCGCACCACCTCATCAGCCGCTGCCTTATGCTTAGCCTCGGCTTCAGCAAGATCGCCCAGCAGTTTGCGCGTCGAGGCATCGGTTACCTTTTGCAGGGCGAGCGTGTAAAAACGCCGCGTTTCCTCCTCCATCGATTCCACTGTCTTGCGGACTTCGCTCGGTCGCAAATTTTTCCCCAGCCAAAATGCGGGTCGTGACACAAACCCCTTCACATCCTGACGCCGGATAAAGGGAATGTGTTCGCCAAACCTCCTGCGGTATTGTTCAATCAGACTGGCGCGGTGCTCGGATTCCTCGGCCTGCATTTCCTCCATAAGCTTTGCAGTCGCCGGGTATTGCTCCCGCAAACCTTCGGCAAATTCTCCATATATCCGGCCATCTTCTTCCTCAAGCGAAATGGCCAGGGCCAAAATTTCACGCTCGCTGAGATCTTTGAAGTTTTTCGCCATAAGTGGAGCCAGAAGCAGGAGATAGGGTCAAACTTATCTTACGAAAGACGCATACGGGACAATGGAAGTGAGCCCAAGGAATGCTGGATCGAATATCCGTACATGGCGCGCGCCAGCACAATCTCAAAAATATCAGCGTAGAGATTCCCCGTAACACTTTTACCGTCATCACCGGACTGAGCGGATCCGGTAAGAGTTCGCTGGCCTTTGACACCATTTATGCCGAAGGCCAGCGCCGTTACGTCGAGACACTCTCGCCCTATGCTCGCCAGTTTCTGGACCAGATGGAGCGTCCCGAAGTGGATTCGATTGACGGCCTCAGCCCGGCAATTTCCATCGAACAAAAGACAACCTCGCGCAGCCCGCGATCCACCGTAGGCACTGTGACCGAAATCTATGACTATCTGCGCCTGCTCTACGCCTCCATTGGCGTGCCGCACTGCCCTGTTTGCGGAATGGAAATTGCCCAGCAATCTCCCGCCCAAATCTTCGAACAAGTCCTCTCCCAGCTCCGTGAGCAGCGAATCATGATTCTCGCCCCAATTGTGCGCGGCCGCAAGGGCGAGTACAAGAAGGAATTGGAGGCAATCTCAAAGGCCGGCTTCCGCGCCCGCATTGATGGCGCAATCGTCTCACCCGATGAGCCTGTCAAGCTCGACAAGCGCAAGAATCACACCATCGAAGTGATCATCGACCGGCTTGTTGTGAAGCCGGGGATAGAATCGCGACTGGAAAATTCGATCCAAACAGCGCTGAAATGGGCAGACGGCCTGGTGACGGTGGCAGTGGTAGACGGCCCCGAACGTCTCTATTCAGAAAAACTCGCCTGCCCGAACGACGGAACCAGCATTCCACAACTCGAGCCGCGCTCGTTTTCCTTTAACAGCCCTTACGGCGCTTGCGAGACTTGCAACGGAATTGGCAGCACGTGGAGCTTTGATCCAGCCAAGGTGATAGTGGATCCCTCAAAGCCGCTGCTCGAAGGCGGCCTGGGACCTGGTTCCAACTCGTCCTTCATGGCCGCCTCACTCACGGAAGCTGCGGAAATCTGGGGGATCGATCTTTCGACTCCCTTCGAGGATCTTCCCAAGAAAGCACGTAACCTGTTGCTTTACGGCAACGCGCAATGCTCCGGAATTTTGAAATGGCTGCAAGAAACCTATGATCGCGCCAGCGATGGTTATCGCGACTGGCTCACAGAGTACATGTCGCCTACTCTATGTCCAGACTGCCGGGGGCGGCGCCTAAAGCCTTCGAGTCTTGCCGTTCAGGTAAGAGGCATCTCCATCGCTGATTTCACGGACCTGCCGCTCTCTCGCGCGCTGGCCCTGATACGCGAGTGGAAGTTCACAGGAAGGGAAGAAAAGCTGGTAGGCCGCATCGTCCCTGAAATCAAAAGCCGCCTGGAATTTCTCTGTGCGGTCGGACTCGACTACTTAAGCCTGTCGCGCTCTTCCTCCACACTTTCTGGCGGAGAGGCGCAGCGCATCCGCCTTGCCACACAGATTGGATCGAAGCTGCGCGGCGTTCTCTATGTGCTCGATGAACCTTCGATTGGCCTGCATCCCCGGGACAATGGGCGCTTGCTCGATACTCTGCATCAACTTCGCGATCTCGGCAACACGGTGCTGGTGGTAGAGCATGACGCCGAGACGATCCAGCGCGCCGATTATGTCGTGGACCTCGGGCCGCGTGCTGGACGGCTCGGGGGAAGACTGATAGCGCAAGGATCGCCGCGCGACCTGCTGCACAATCCTGAATCGTTAACCGGCCAGTATCTCTCCGGCCAGCGGGCGATCGTGCCGCCCGCCGTGCGGCGCTCCGGCAACGGCCTCTCGCTCACCATCAAGGGTGCACGCGAGCACAACTTGAAGAACATAGATGTCACCTTCCCCTTAGGCACGTTGATTGTCGTCACAGGCGTCTCGGGCAGCGGCAAGTCCACGCTCATCCACGACATTCTCTACCGGGCGCTCGCCAAAGAGATTTACGGCTCAAGCGAAACGCCCGGCGCACACGATGCCATTCTCGGCCTCGAACACATCGACAAAGTCATAGAAATCGATCAGTCGCCCATTGGCCGTACGCCGCGATCCAATCCCGCTACCTATACCGGAGTCTTCACTCCAATCCGGGAACTGTACGCCATGCTGCCCGAAGCGCGCGAGCGCGGCTACAAGGCCGGCCGCTTCAGCTTCAACGTGAAAGGAGGCCGCTGCGAGGCATGCCAGGGCGATGGCGTCAAACGCATTGAAATGAATTTCCTGCCTGATGTTTATGTCACCTGCGACGTGTGCCGGGGCCGCCGTTATAACCTGGAGACCTTGCAGGTGAAGTATAAAGGCAAGAGCATCGCCGACTTGCTCGAATCCACCGTGGATGAAGCTCTCGAACTGCTCGAAAACATACCGCAAATTCAGGTGAAACTCAAAACGCTGGCAGACGTGGGCCTGGGCTATCTTCACTTAGGTCAATCCTCCACAACGCTTTCTGGCGGCGAAGCGCAGCGCATCAAACTCGCTAAGGAGCTGAGCAAACGCCAGACAGGCCGCACGTTTTATCTGCTCGATGAGCCCACCACAGGTCTGCATTTTGAAGACGTGCGCCACTTGCTCGACGTCCTGCAACGCTTAGTGGATCTGGGAAACACTGTGGTGGTGATCGAGCATCATCTGGATGTCATCAAAAGCGCGGATTACTTGATCGATCTTGGCCCCGAAGGTGGGGATCGCGGAGGAGAAATCGTCGTTGCGGGGACTCCCGAAGAAGTAATGCAACATCCAGCCAGCCACACCGGCGCTGCTCTGCGGAGGATGAGTCAATCCTGTGCTGCCTGATCTGCCAACACCCTACAACCAGCCCGAGCTCGAGGTCTCGATTTCTCCCCCCAGGCGGCCATTTTGGCGGTACACCGACCTGCTGCTTTTCATCGGACTCGCGTTAGCCGCAACCGCCTTTGCCACTATCCTGGCCGCTGGCTGTATGGCAGTCTGGCCGAAGCTGAAAGCCGATCCGAGTGGCTTGCTTCTAGTGCTGCAGCTCGGTCTCTATCTGCTCTTCTATGTCTGCTTTTGGCTGGTTTTCCGAATCCGGTATGACCAGCCGGTCTTTCGTTCTCTGGGCTGGCGCGCCAGCGGCTTCCCCCTTTCGCTGGCGGTCGTCATAGGCCCTGCTCTCGCCTTCTGTGTCAGTCTCATCGCATCGCAACTGCACACGCCGGCCATCAAAACGCCCTTTGATACGATGGTCAACTCGCCGCCAACCTTTATCCTGTTCGCCCTTACCGCGATCGTTGCTGCACCCGTGTTTGAAGAGCTCTTCTTTCGTGGCTTCCTGCAGCCTCTTTTATGCCGCACTTTCGGCATCTTCACGGGAATTTTGATCACCGCCGCTATATTCGGCTCTGCACACGGAGCCGAGTATAAATGGACCTGGCAATACATTCTTGCCGTCGGCATCGTGGGCTTCGTTTTCGGATGGGTCAGAGAGCGAACGGACTCGATCATACCCTCGACCGTCATGCACGGTTGCTATAACGCCGTTTTTGTCGGCGCCCTGTACTTCTCGAAACACGGAAATCTTTCATGAGCACTTCAGCCGCGCTTTTACAGAACACAGTGAACACCATCGCCTGGACAGAGGAAGGCGTGGTGATGATCGACCAGACGCGCTTGCCGCGCGAGACCGTATACGTCACTTGCCGGACCTACCTGGAAGTGGCCGACGCAATCCGCAATATGGTTATCCGCGGCGCTCCGGCCATCGGAGTAGCGGCCGCAATGGGCGTTGCCCTAGGCGCCCTCCATTCCACCGATCTCGAACACGATATCCCGCTGATTTGCGAAACGCTGGCCAGGACTCGCCCCACCGCGGTGAACCTGTTCTGGGCCCTCGACCGCATGAAAGCTGTCTATGAATCCGTTCGTCATGCAACGCCACAGGAGATCCGGGCTCGCCTGGTTGCCGAAGCAAAGAAGATCCGCGAGGAAGATATTGCCATTAATGAGGCGATCGGCCGCAACGGCGCACCGTTAATACCCGAGGGCAAATCCGTACTGACGCATTGCAACGCTGGCGCCCTCGCTACGGCCGGCTTCGGTACAGCCCTCGGAGTCATTCGCGCAGCCGTACAGAAGGGCAAGAAAATTCACGTCTTTGTGGACGAAACACGCCCTTTTCTGCAGGGAGCCCGGCTCACCGCCTGGGAACTGCAGCGCGATGGCATTGAAACCACTCTGATCACCGACAACATGGCCGGCCACTTCCTAAAGAGCGGCCGCATCGGCTGCGTCATCGTCGGCGCTGATCGTATCGCAGCCAATGGCGATGTGGCCAACAAGATCGGCACATACAGCGTTGCCGTGCTGGCAAAGGAAAACGGTGTTCCGTTCTACGTAGCCGCCCCTATTTCCACGCTCGATCTCACACTGCCTTCCGGGGACCACATCCCTATCGAGGAACGCGCCCCCAAAGAGGTGACTCACATCCACGGCTTCCCCATCGCGCCCGAGCACATCCACGTCGCAAATCCCGCATTTGATGTGACGCCACACCGCTACGTATCGGCCATCATCACAGAGAGGGGCGTAGCGCGCGCGCCCTATCACGAAACGTTGCGCCGGTTGTGCCCATAAGCCTATTCGATGCTGAAAGCTCTTTTGAGTTCGTATGTTTGATTGCCAATCAGGTCACGGGCACGCAGGTCGATGATGTATTCACCGCGGACGCTGCCTTTCGGAATGCTGAGATTTAACGAGCCGGGCACAAACTGCGCCGGATAGAAACTCGACTCGTGCAGCTCCGCAGCATTGGGCTGCTCGATGAAGGTCCTGCCGTCCGGGCTGGTCACCGTAATGTCGTAGGCCACGTGATAGGCATTGCCCGGTCCCAGCTTGTAGCCCACCAGCTCGAAACGCGCAAAAACGTGGTCCCCCGGGCTATAAGCCGGCACCTCTAGCGGCGTCGTGTCGTCCGCCTGACGCAAAAACCGGAAGTTCTCCACCGTGATGCGAGTGGCCGGCTGTATCGTCACTCCGCCAATCTCAAACGGATAATCACGCGCAACCTCAGCCTTGCCCACAGCATCTTTCACAGCCACATGGATGTGATACTCACCGGCTGCAAGAAAGGGCGGCAACAGGAACGAAGCACGGCGCTTCGGCGTCCAATTCTTATCCTCCGGCGCAAGAGTCGTTTGGATCGTGCCTCTCTCACTGGGCGTCAGCGGTCTCCCCGAGGCGTCTTCTGGTGTCACTTCATAGGCAAGCGAGATGCTTCGGACATCATCCTCAGCATTCTCCGAGACCGAAAAGCCGGTAATCTCAAACGTAAAGTAGACGTAATCGCCCGGCAAAAAATGGTAATTTTTCGGCACGAAAGGAGCATCTTCCGATGCCTCCACGCCTGCCGCGATAATCGCCAGCGTGTTGCCGGCGCCGCGCACGCGTTGCGGAACCGCGAGGCAAAGACTCAACACAGCAGCCCACGCTCCAATTAGGCGCAGCATCCTAAATTACATTTTGCGCTGCCCGAACTGGCAAGATGAAAGTTTAAGCCCTTGGATACGACCATCAGCACGCCCTCGGTGCCCATCAGCCGGTATATCGATTTCACGCGCGAGCAATGGAGCGCTCTGCGCGCCAACACACCTTTGCTGCTCACCGAGCAGGAACTGGTCGCACTGCGCGGCATCAATGAGCAGGTCTCGCTCCAGGAAGTAGAGGAGATCTATGTACCGCTCTCGCGCCTGCTCAATCTGCATGTCGCGGCCGTGCAGCACCTCTACAAAGCGCGCCGCGAATTTCTCGGCGCACCTACGCCTAGCAAAGTCCCCTACATCATCGGTATCGCAGGCAGTGTCGCCGTGGGCAAAAGCAC
>Ga0209061_1001406_pt1 | contig 40337 bp, 36 predicted proteins | sample Coa_R1_10_FD_187157 | JGI IMG/M metagenome (GOLD analysis project Ga0209061, IMG submission 187157) | Surface soil microbial communities from Centralia Pennsylvania, which are recovering from an underground coalmine fire - Coalmine... | ecosystem: Environmental > Terrestrial > Soil >... | reverse complement strand
ACTGTGTTCCCACCAAGTCCCTACTAAGTTACCACTCTGTCCCACAATTCTACCAGGTTCGCAACTGCCTGTCAATAGGCTAGCAGGAAAATTTTCTTTTTTGGGGAACGTAAAAAGAAGAGGAGGGGGTGGAGACACCATGTTTGAATCGTTATGGATGCCGAACTATGGGTTTCGGATGACCGGAAACATTTTTGGGGGGCGAACTCCGGCTGCCATTCTCGCGCGGTGGGATGCCTATGCCTACTCTTCTTATTTAATCGCTAAGTACGAGCTTACGCTGTGGTTTGAGCCGGAGTGGAAGGTTGCCCGTGCTTTGGCCCGTCGTTTTCCCTACTGCACGGTGCTCTCTATTCCGGAGGAGTCGGTCACGCCCTCTCTCTTCCGCGTGCCGGGGTGGCGCCCCAAACGGCCTCCTGCCGTGCTTTGATCGCTTGAGGTAACCGAACTGGGTTTTTGGTTGTGGGAACACAAGGAGGCTTTCAGAGCAGGAGTTTCCACCTGCTCCAAGAGAGACAGCGTGATCGTCTGAACGGCCGCACGTGCCGCTGTCTGATCTGAGCCGTATAGCTTGTCGTTCTATTCTTCCTCTCCTTTGACCTGGGATGGCCTCAAAAGCTGTTCGCCTTCGGCTTTGCCTTCGGTAGGCACACGTAGAAGCTCTTCGGTATCCTGTATGCCTGGTGTCTCCGAAGCACGCAACAAATCCTCCGGCTCCCACTTCTCTCGTTTAACAAGCAGCTGCTTCGCCTGCCTGTTCATGTGCTCTATCGCCTCCCAGCCTATATGGCTAAAGAGCTTGAGGTTCCAAGAACGACGCCTTAAAACATCCAGCAGTTGACGTATGTCCCTAGCTGTGCCCAACCTAAGGGTACACTTTACAAAAGATATCCATAACTCCCTATCTTCACAATAGAAGAGCATCCGGCGTTTTTGGGCTACTGTCAAACGATGGTAATCCTCCGGTGTGATCGTTGGGAATATTCGCTTAAGCAACCGTGTTGCAATTAGGGAGCTAAAGCCACCGCCTTGATAGAGACACTCAATAAGCCAGCCAAGATAATCTCTTATCACCTTATCGTCCGCTATTTGGGCCAGTAATAACAGAGTTTCCAGCTTTTGGGAATTTGAATTGCCGGCGACAGCATCGAGTAGCGAAGGGAGAGCACGGGCGAGTAGAGTACCTCCACAAAGAGTAAGCCCAAGCCAGATGTACCAACCACTCTGCAGGGGAAGTTTGAAAAACGTTTGAATGACGACACTTACAAGGTAGCTACAAACCGGCCATAGGAGCCACGCACGAAGGAGCCGGCGTTCTCGAGGTTCCCATAAGCGCTTGTTCTGGCGTCTCTGTTCTATGAGGTCTCTTACCTGATCGGCATTGAGCTGAAGTCGCCTTTGGGGGTCGGCAGACTTTTGTAAGGCCTTAGCGACTTCTTGGGGCAACAGACGGGAGGGTATTTTAATCCCCTTACCATCTCCTAACACCAACAGACCCTCAGAAAGTTTCAGCACATCGGATATCTTTTCTAGCGGAATAGCAGTTAGCTGGTCATCCTGTTCACAAAAAAGAGTATTCTCTTTAAGATATATCTTGATCGAGGCATTGCACATGAGAACAGCGAGATGGAGGGTGAGCGGCAGCAAAATCAGAAGGCCTACTCCAAGGACACAGCAAACGGCCAGCGGGCTGGTAAATGAAGCTCTCATGCATTTTGGCAGCAAATGCATCAGAAAAGTACCTAACATGGCCAAGGGTAGGTAGGCCATGGTGCGATCGTATTTGCGTGTTCTCAGATTAAAGGAGGGAATAGACATCGCTCTTGTCCTGATCTTGTGTCTGTATACAAGCCATACTTTAGCTCTTAAGGCACCTATTTTTACATGACGTAGCTGGTCTCTCCTGAGCTTGCTTCTGTATCCATTATCGCCGGTGGAACATGACTCTCTGTTCCGATTCTGACACAATATGCGGTAAGGAATCTATCCTTATCGAACTTTCGCAAGGTACACGCAACAATTCATGTGCAACGTAGCTTTGTGGCAATGTCTTTTACAGTTTAGAAACCCACAAAGACCGTCTGCTAGTTGCCTTAGGATGCTACATATCGCTCCTGAATAGAGAACTAATAGGCATCTAAGCGGGCATGCCTTCCTAGCGGGCATTCCCCAAATACTCATACAAGTTTATCCCTCTCACAAACCCTATCGGGTCTCGCGTCAAAAACCGATCAGCCAACACATCATAGTACCTAAACCCTAACAAACTTAAACCCATCTCTCAGTCCGTATAGTAGCGTGCTAAACCCCCATAACCACTGTAGGGGTCTTGAGACGCCGTCGGGTCACTACTCGCTACCTGCCGTACACCATACCCGTCAGATAAATTGCGCCTAGCCGTCCTCATCTCCTTCTTCCCTCTTCTCTACGGCAACAGCAGTTCCTTGTCTTCCCTCTTGCCCAAACCCACTGAACGCAACAACTTCTGAGGCTCTAGCACCCTCATACGCTCCTGGCTCAACCGCGCACGCAAACGTGTAGCTATCTCATCTCTTACTTTCTTGACCTCGCCCTTTAGTCTCTTCAGTTGGCTCTTGGAAAACCTGACTCGTCCAACCACATACTCGTTCAACATGGCACTTAGAGCATCGTAGAGATCGCACAATTCTATGTAACCGGTTTCTGCCTGACTACCTCTTTGGCTCACAAACTGGATAAAGGCTTTCACTAAATCCGCTTCCGTACTTAATCGCAGGTAATATCGAGCAAGCAGGTAATAGGGGCCTGCAGGTCGTAGTAGTGTGTGAGACTGTATCGAACGGCTTTTTGCACTCTCTCGACATCGGCATATCTCTGTTTGGAAATAAGAACTCCATTTCTCCCAAAACATAGGGGAATGTTGCACAACTTCATACAATTGGCGAAACTCTTCATCCGTTATTATGGATTCGTATATGCGTTTGTATCTGATTCCCCATAGGCATACTTCTACGATAACAAACAAAACGATACCTGTAAGCAAACAAACCATACCCTCGTAAATTGTTCTGGCGTAGAAACGCATGTACCTTTCATTGACATACATTAAAGTTATCCAGGTGAACACCGTAAGAATACAAAGCTTGGTTATCACATAACTCGTCTGTAGTTCTCTTCTAGCTACCTGTATTAAGGTGATCATTTGTTCATCAATGCGCCTTACATACCTCTCTAAGTCCTCAGAGGCCATCTCTTGCTTTCTCCCTGTCCCCAAAGTCCGAGTTTTGACTTGACCACCACCTAAAGGCTTTTTTCGATCTTCGATAGGTAAATTCAAATCGTTCCTTTTTGTAACTCTAGCTTTCCTAGGATGAACAAGAAGCAGGAGACATCTGTAAGGGTCTTGAGGTGTCGTCGGGTCATTGCTAGCTACCTTCCGCATACCATACCCGTCAAACAGGTAACTCGCTACCACACTTCCACTCCCAGCATCTATCTGCTGGCTCACGTTCCCCTGACCATCCGGCGTGTACATCAACACCCGGCCCCCACTGCTCCGAGCTAACGGTCCCTCTGGGCCAAATGTCTCCTCCGCCACTATCTTCCCGCTCCCGTTCTCCTCTAACACCGCGTTCATTTACTTAGCTTTCGGTGTAGACATTTCCTTTATCCCACTCTCTATAACACCCCGCTGCTAGCCCGATGCCGATAGAGCCTTCGCCTAATAGTGCGGTATGTCCGACCATCTCTTATGATGTGGGCAGCTGAACAAGGCAGAACCCTTTTGAGCTAATGCTCTCAAGAGCACTTGCGTCGGGCCGAAAAGCAGACTGTCCCGTGGCGCATAAAAGCCTTGCTCCGTGCCGGCAAACACCCCCCATGAACCGTCCTTACTTAATGAGAAATCACTCAGCTCAACCGGCAACACCCCAACGCGTTTTCCATCCGCTAGACGATATATTTCCGGTAAATTCCGTTTGGGCGTGTCTATGGACACCGGGTTGGCTAACAGGAGTACGTTAGCCTGTCCTGGAACTAAGGCGAAATCCTCAGCATCTCTCCGCCAACATAGATGCCAGTCTCTGACACGCCATACCCATAGGCGATACCAGACATCTAGGCCGATTAAATACCGCCCATCCTCCGAAAAAAGCACTCGTAAGATTTCAGGGCCGTAGGAGGTAGGGTTGGGAAAGGCTTTCAGAAAAACCAACTTCCCTGTCGCCAAAGAATAAACTCGCATCTCCCTCTTTCCAAGACAAGCCACGAGTTGACCATCCGGAGAAACGCACCCTCCGCTCCAGCTCACTGTGTTAGGAAACCGCCATATCTGTTTGCCGGTCTGCGTATCCCATACTCCGAGCGCAGCAACACATAGGTAACGACCGTTCGCTCCAAAACTCACATATAATTTCTGCCATTGGAAGTAGTCCTCCGTATAAGATTTAGACACCTCACCTTTTAAGCTGACGAGAGTTTGTCCCGTTTGGGGAGAGGCGATAGCCATAGAACACGGCACATAGAGCGCATGAGGGGGAGAGGCCTCCTCGACATCAGGCCAAGTGATCAGCTGGTTTTGAGGCGTAAAACCGAGATAGTACTCTCGCATCGGGTGCAGGCGCCAATCGGAGGTACTGAGCAACGCTTGACCTTCTAGATAATAATGAGGGGATTGGAATGTAATAAGAAACAGTAATGCTTCTATAAAGCGTCCGAAATCCCCAAAAGGCTTTGCAAGGCTTACCACAACAGGGCTAACAGAGTGAGTACCTTCCCAATTGAGTAAGAGCCAGCGCCCATCTGGAGAAAGAATAGGGGCATCGCTATTCATCCCTACCCAGTATCCGAACAGAAGATGCGCCTCGCACTGCTTAAAGCAAACTTTCTGCCATTTCTGTTGCCGCAAAACGCTTTGGGGCGACATCTGTACCTGCTCTGGATGAGCCACAAGTAAGCTTAGTGCGATGAGCGCTACGAACAGGCCTAGCAGGAGAGCGCTTAGCCTGAATTTATGCTCCCACAACCAACGGAGGAGTTTCACCAGCCTCTGTAGATAGTGTTTCATCCTTAGCAGCATTAGTAGGGTTCCTCGCACACATCGGCTCCAGGATGCAGGCGCAAGCACGGTGGATAGCCACATGTCTCTGGCGTATCTGGAGCAGTTAAATCACAAAGCTCTAGCAGACACTCGGTGAAAGCTTGGCAGTTGAAGGAACCGAGACCGTAATAGTAAGGCGCCTTGTCTCAAAACTCCACTCGCTAAGGTCTGCCTTTCGTTTCTGGGCTATAAAAAATAGAGCCGTTTGTGGGCTTTCTGCATCCAAACGCTCTTCTCCGGCAAGCGCAAACGCCTCATACCTTCTTTCTCCTTTTGAATCGTTTTTCTCTAGGCTCCGTGCTTTGCATAATAGACGCTACAACGTAAACGTGCGTTTCAGATAAACAGCTTTCAACACGCCGCCATTGCAGGACGGTGTCTTTATCTCTAGGGTAATCTACGCTACCTCCTTGCGGAAAACCTAACAGAGGAGATTGAAAAAGGTCTTGAGGCGTACCGCTTCCGAATGGAAAAGGGGAGGGGGATGTTCCGTGAGAGGTGGGTTGTCGCTTTGGAGGTCACTCCGTTCCAACATGGGGTAGACTCTCTATTGACGCAAAACATTGCTGTTGGAGGAGCTTTTGGAGACCGCAACGACCATACCCAACGATATTTTACAGCAGGCCGAGCGCTTGAAAAGAGGTACGGCCGGAGTCATTCCCGAGGGAGGACTGGAGGAGAAGCTGTGGAAGGCACGGCAGGAAAACCGACCCCTGCGTATTAAATTGGGCCTAGACCCCACCGCGCCCGATATCCATCTCGGCTTTGCCGTGGTCTTGAGAAAGCTAAGGCAGTTTCAAGACCTTGGGCATCAGGTGGTGATCATCGTCGGAGATTACACCGCACTGATAGGAGACCCTTCAGGCCGCTCTACGACGCGCCCCATGCTCTCCCAAGAGGAGATCGCGGCCAACGCCCGAACCTATGTGGAGCAACTTGCACGCATTCTAGACCGCGAACGCACCGAGGTTCGCTTCAATAGCGAGTGGTTGGGACGGCTTACCTTTGCCGATGTTGTGCACCTCGCCGCGAAAATGACGGTAGCCCAAGTTTTACAAAGGGAAGATTTTGCCAACCGCTATGCCCAAGGCCTCCCGATAGGCCTCCATGAACTGCTCTATCCGTTGGCACAGGCGTACGACTCGGTGGTGATCAAAGCCGATATCGAAATGGGAGGGCTAGACCAAACTTTCAATATCCTCGCGGGGCGTGACCTCCAGCGGGAGATGGGACAAGAGCCTCAGGTGGCCCTCTTTATGCCCTTGCTTGTGGGACTAGACGGTGTGAAGAAGATGAGCAAGTCGCTGGGGAACTATGTGGGGATCACAGAGCCGCCGCTGGATATGTACGGCAAGCTTATGTCCATCTCCGATGCGATGATGCGAGACTATTTTGTGCTCTGCACCGATGTGCCCCTCGAAGAGATAGAGGAGTTATTGCAGCGGGCGTCGAAAGGAGAAATAAATCCAAAGGACGTCAAACGACGGCTGGCTCGCGAGATCGTAGCGATCTATCATGGTGCGAAGGCGGCAGAGGAGGCCGATATCGAATGGAACCGTGTGCATGCGGGAGGTGAGCTGCCAAGCGATGTGCCTGAGGTGGCGGTTGGACCGGAACAGGCTCGCGAGGGACGTATTTGGATATGCCGACTGCTGGTGGCAGCCGGTGTTGCGAAAAGCAACAACGAGGCCCGACGCCTTATTGAACAGGGAGGAGTGGAGCTAGACGGTCGGCGTGTGCAAGATGTAAATGCCGAGTTCGACATGGCAGCGCTGGAGGGCAAACTGTTGCGCGTGGGAGCGCGACGCTTCGTGCGCATACGAACAGGGTAGAACAGAATGCAAGAGGCGGATAGTCCACAGTCAAAAACGAGGAACTGGCGACCTGCGGAGGCGTTCCATCGCATCGGAAAAAGGGCAGTTCTTTTCATTGTGGTTGGGGGACTTCTCGTTTGGCTGCTATTCGGGCATGCTACGCATCGAACGGCGCCTCCGCCGCAAAGCGGCATGAGAAAGGACTATCTTGTACCGCCTCGGTTGAGTGCAATCCAGTCGGACCCGCGCGATACCCGCGTGCTCTATATTGATCCCCTTCATCTGCCACCGCCTGTTTCTGCCCCGCTTTATGTGGCCAATCTGGCGGAGGATTCCGATGGGTATCTTGTTTCCGTGCGTCAGGTGCTTTGTGGACGAGCGCACCTGTTCGGCAATGTGGCGCCCACAGTGCACCTGCCCGCCGGAAAACTCATCGTAAGTCTCCAGGTGATGTCGGTTCGGCACGATCTGCACAACATCAACATAGATGCCCGCTCGAAGGTTTACGCTCAGGACGATACCGGCCAGAAATTGGTGGGAAGCTATCTCAGTAATTTTCGCTTTCCCGGAGGGATTGGGGCACTTTTCGAGTTGCCGGCACCGTCGCCTTCTGCGCGGCTGCTTACTTGCTTTGCCGGCACCTTGGTTCTCTCTTCCCTTTTACAAGAGGAGATGCTCGCAGAGCGCTATGAGTCACGCCTCTATCCAACTTTAAGCCAGGTCAATCCTCGTCCTCAGCCTCTGCCCCAGCCGGCTGCACAGAGGGTTCCGTTTCGGATATCTAACGTTCCTCTGCCGATAGCCACACATATCTTTGGGCTACTTTCGGCGCGTCTCCTACCAAACGCTCAACTGGGCACACTTGGTGGTCTCCCCAGTCTTGTCTGTCTCACGCGGGCGCAGGCTGCCGCATTGCGCAAGCTCTTTCCGCCCTTTGTGGCCGACCCAGGCCCATTTCACCTGCCGAACCATCTCATCTTGGCGCCAGGGAAGGATGGACACTTTGTGGCCCCTGTGGGCGGGCTGGAAAACATTTCTTTGGACTGCACGCTGAACGCCTCCTTGGCGCGGTACGGCCTTTTGCCGACCACCCTAAGGTTTGCCCTTGCCGGCAGTCCTGCAAGGGTGTGGCGAGGCCGGTTTAACTTTTGGGATCATGAACCGGTTATTTGGCTTATGCCGCCCGCATGGTCGCCGCCTGGACAACGACTTGCTATTTGGATGGAGCTGTATCTAGATATGCCGCCTCCTACGGTAAACCCTCTCCCTCCAGGCCAATGCGTCCATCTCACCGTTCCGGCAGGGCAGTTGGGCGGAGGGTTGGCGGGGCGAGTGCTTTTGGAAGGGGCACCTGTCGCTTTGGGGATGGTGGAGGTCTCTCTCACCTGTATTGAGGGGGCGGCAAAAGGGCAGGAGGATGATGTCTGGCTACCCCTAGACAGGGAAGGACGTTGGTTCCTTCAGGGACTTTATCCGGGGAGCTATGAGGTGCAACTTCGGAAGGTGCAGCCCTACCTAAGCCCCTTCGGAATTCCCGGAAACTTCCGATGGTCGGACTATGCGCGTTTGCACAACGGTATTCAACAGGGCGCGTGGCAGAGGGCACAACAGGGCCCCATTGCCGTTGTGGCCGGCAGCATGACAATGCTGCAAGATTGGAACTACCTACCCACCGTTCGGGTGGCGCCAGGGGTGGTAGCTCAGAGCAAACTGAACCCGTGATCGCAGCGAAGGATGGGTGCCGTACCACCATTGGATGAGCTTAGGGGGATTGGGGTCTTCATAATCGCGCTCGGCAAAGCCGATGAAAAGCTGTGCCATGGCCTGGTTGAGGTGGGTAAGGCGAAGCGCAAAAGCGTCGGCACGATGTTCAAGATAGCGCGATTCGAGGTTGGCCAGTGGCATTTGAATTTGAAGCAGCCCATAGAGGCAGAGCAAAAGCGCCGGAAGTGCGGCGAGATCGGTTGGGCCTTCGATGCGCCATTTTCGGGCAAAACGTTGAAGCAAAGCAGGGAACACCTTGGCTAAAACCCAAAGCAACGCCCCGGCCCCCACGATATTGCTGAGCGTTATGATCCAGACATGTTTTTCCACGTAGTGCCCCATCTCATGGGCCACCATCACCAGTAACTGATCGGGCGGGAGCGTTTTGATGGCCGTGTCGTCTATGACGATGCGGGTGGTGGGGCCGATGCCGGTGACGTAGGCGTTGACGTGAGTCGTTCGGCGACTAGTGTTCTCCACCAGGATGGCTGCATGGCGGATATGGGCTTTGGCAGCAAGCGTTTCAATGGCATGACGGAGCGGCCCCGGAGGTAGGGGACGATAGTGGTTGAACAGAGGCGCGATGACGATGGGTTGCAGCACATTGTTGAATAGAATGAGTGGAATGAGCACCACCCAAAGCCAAAGCCACCAGCGTTGTGGGCTTCGACAATAGACGGCGTAACCGAGCCATAGAACGAGAATGAGGGGCAGTGAGAGCGCCCAGGAGAGGGCGATGTCGCCAAGCCACATGGCCCAACCCTCACGGGCAAACCCGAACTGTTGTTCCAGTATCAAGCCTGCCATGCCTAGAGGCATTTGCCAGAGGAGAAACAGCAACGAGAAGGCGGCGTAAAAGAGCGCCAGCGTACGTAACGGAGGCGGTTTCTCCAAGGCGGGCCGACGCGCCGTTAGACGATAGGCCCAACATCGAAGTTGTGCCGCAATGCCGAGGTGCAAGGTTAACCAAAGCCCCAACCCATGCCAAAAGATGCCGAAGAAGCCCAAGGCATACTCCAGCCGTTGATAGGTGATGGCGCGTGGAGGAATGTGAAACACGACGGCGGGGGTGGGTGCCGCCAAAAGGGTGAACGGCGCGACAAGCAGCACAAGCCCTAAGAGAAAGAGATATGCCATTCGTGCTGCTTGCCGCATGAGCGAGCCTATCCTCAAGCCACCGCGGCGAGGGCGGCGTCGTAGTTAGGCTCTTGGGTTATCTCTGGCACATACTCTACATACTTAACTTTGCAATCGGGGCCTACCACGAAGACGGCACGGGCCAGAATCCGCTGCAATGGCCCTTCGGCGATGAGGAGGCCGTAGGCTCGACCAAAATCGCCGGTTCTATGGTCGGATAGCACTTTGATGCGGTCTATATGTTCGCTGCCACAAAAGCGGGCTTGAGCGAAAGGTAAATCCATGCTGACCGTAAGGACGGCCACGTTGTCGGGAAGTTGCGCGGCTTTTTGGTTGAAGGTGCGCGTTTGCTGAGCACAAACCGAGGTGTCAAGGGAGGGGACGACGGAGATCAGCACGGTTTTCCCGGCGAAGTCATCGAGCGTGACATCGCCAAGGCCGTCGGAGGCGTTCTGCTGAAGGCGGAAGTTGGGAGCGGTATCTCCCGGTTTTAGCTCCGGGCCTTCGAGGGGCACCGGGTTCCCCTTGAAGTTGACGGTTCGATGTGACATGGGTTTTCGTCTCCTTATGAGTAGATGGTGTTTCGTACAGCGGCTTTTTGGAGCCGGGTATTACGGTAGGATGGTTTGTAGGGGTTGATCCATGGTCGGGTACTCTTCTACTTTTTCTAAACAGCCATCGAGTAGGTAGTAGATGCGATCGGCCCCTTGCAGCATCAGGGGGTCGTGGCTCACGACGATAACAGCGCCGCGATCTCTGTAGGCTAGTAGCAAATCTATGACGGCGCGACCGTTGGTATGGTCAAGCGCTGCGGTAGGTTCGTCGGCGAAGATCACCTCCGGCTCCTGCATCATGGCACGGGCGACGGCCAAGCGTTGACGTTCTCCACCGGAGAGGTGGGTTGGAAAGCTTTTGCGTAGATGCGCAATATTCAGTTGATGAAGCAGCAGGTCGGCCTTCTTGGCGGCATCCCTATCCGTCGGTGAGGCAGCGATAAGCAGATTCTCTTGAACGGTAAGGTAGTTGATGAGGTAGGGATACTGAAACACAAAACCGAACTTCTCGCGTCGTAAGCGCACGCGCTCTCGTTCAGAGAGCGCATAGAGGTCGGTGCCTTTGTAGAGCACTTTTCCCGTCACCGGTCGTTTCAGCCCGCTTAAAAGATAGAGCAGCGAGCTTTTCCCGGAGCCGGAGGGCCCCATCACGCCGAAAAAGCCGGTTGCCGGAATGTCCAACGAAACATCGCGTACGGCGTAGGCGATGCGGTCTCCATCACCGTAACTCAGACTGATATGCTCGGCTTGCAGCAGCATGAGGGCCTTTCATAACTTTTAATAGATGGCCTGCTCGGTTTCCGGGTCGAAGAGGTGGCTCTTGGCCATATCGAATACGATTTCGAGCTTGCCGCCTACTTTGGCCGTGGAGGCGCTATCGACCATGGCGATAAGCGAGATGTCGTTGCTTTTCAGGTACATCTCCATATCGCTACCCAGCGGCTCTACCACATCTACATCCACCGTGATGGTGTTGCCGGGGGTCGGCTGAACCAATCCCGGCAGGTTTTTGTCGTAGATGTCCTCAGGGCGAATGCCCCAAATGCACCGCTTACCCACGTAGCTACGCGCTTTTTGCGCCTGTTCTGGGGGCAACGTCACCTGGAAGCTTCCGGCATCCACCAGCAACTCTCCATTGCGTTCTACGATAGTGGCCGGAACAAAGTTCATTGCGGGAGAGCCGATGAAGCCCGCCACAAAGAGGTTCGCCGGATGGTTATAGAGGTTGAGGGGCGTGTCGCACTGCTGGATCACTCCGTTGTTCATCACGGCGATGCGGTCGCCCATGGTCATCGCCTCCACCTGGTCGTGCGTTACGTAGACTGTGGTGATGCCGAGGCGGCGATGCAGCTTGATAAGCTCCGCACGTGTCTGAACACGCAGTTTTGCGTCGAGGTTCGAGAGCGGTTCGTCCATCAAAAACACTTTTGGCTCGCGCACGATAGCCCGCCCTAAGGCAACCCGTTGGCGTTGGCCACCGGAAAGCTCTTTGGGTTTCCGCTGAAGAAGGTGTTTCAACCCCAGCATTTCGGCGGCCTCGTTCACCCGGCGATCGATCTCCTCTTCGCTGAAGGCGCGTCGCGTGTTAAAAGGCCAGGGCAGGTTCGTGGGCACCCGTTTTAGACGGAGGCCAAAACTCATGTTATCGTAGACGTTCATATGGGGGTAGAGGGCGTAGTTTTGAAAGACCATGGCGATGTCGCGGTCTTTGGGCGACACATCGTTCACCACGCGGTCGCCGATGATGATCTCCCCAGAGGTGGCCTCTTCCAAACCGGCGATCATGCGGAGCGCTGTGGTTTTTCCACAGCCGGAAGGGCCGACGAGCACCATAAACTCACTGTCACGAATTTCCAAATTCACATTGTTAACGGCAACCACTTTGTTGAACACTTTGGTGAGATTCCGTAGTATCACACCGGCCATGCAGGCATTTTCCCCTTCATCGCGAGTTAACGTTTCCAACGGTTTCCTTCTTTGGTTTTTTATGGAAGAGCGGCAACAAATCCCCCGTTAAGATAGAAGGGGCGCCTTCTTCCTCTCTGTTCCGTAAAAATCATACCATGAACTTGTACGCAAAACCTACATAGGTTCGGCGTCCTCACAGAATAGGGCTGAAGGCAAAAAAGGAGGGCCTTCGCGGTGATCGCGTCGGCCCTCTATCGAAAGGAGTTCGCGAGGAAGCTCTTGTGCGCTAACAACCTTCTTCAAGGAGGAGGTGCGCAAAACGTCGCCCGTCGGCGGCCTCGATATCTTCTGGTACCTTTTGGCCTGTGGTGATGTAGGCGAGCGGTACGCCCGTTTTATCGAGCACGTTCAGCAAGGAGCCGCGGCTGTCGGTCTCATCAAGCTTGGTAAAGATGAGGTTATCCACGCGTGCTTTGGAGAAGCGCTCCACAGCTTCCAACATATCGCGCTCTTTCATGCAGGCGGAAAGCACAAGATAGCTTTTGGTGTTTAATCGGTCTATGAGGCTTTTGAGTTCTCCTACCTGCATCGTGTTCTTCTGGCTTCGGCCGGCCGTATCAATCAGCAGCAGATCGTAGTCCGCACACTCACGTACGGCGGCAACGGCCTCGCTCTGATCGTAGGCCACGCGCACGGGGATATCCATAATCTGGCCGTACGTTTTAAGTTGCTCTACGGCGGCGATGCGATAGGTATCTACCGTAAGCAGGGCGACACGCTTGTGTTCGAGCAGGGCAAAACGCGCCGCCAGTTTGGCGATGGTGGTCGTTTTGCCTACGCCGGTTGGCCCGATAAACACGACCGTCGTCAATTGCCCCGGCGTGGGGGCAAGGGGCGCGGCGATGGGGATGCGCCGCGCGATGAGGTCTGAAAGAGCGGAAAGCGCCATGGGCAACCGAGCCTGCTCGCTCCAGCGGCTTACATCGGGCAGGTTTTCCACCAAGTCGCGGGCTAAGGCCTCGTCTACCCCTATTTCTAGGAGCTTCTGATAGAGTTCGGGGCAGGCCGGCAGCACGAGCGGCGTCGGCGCGGTAGGAGCCACAACGGGGGCAAGTGCGGAGACGACCGCGGTGACCGTCTGTTCCTGCGCGAGTTTCTGTTGCTGCTGCAACGTATCGAGTGCCTCGCGTATCTCCGCTAGGGCCTGCTCTAGCTCGCCAATGCGTTGTGTGGAGGGGATGGAGGTCTTTTTCGCGCTGTTGGTTGCGGTGGTCTCTGCTGCAGGCTCCACAAGAGGGGTATTGGTCGCAGCTGTTGTGCGCCTGGCTCTTGGTGTGGAAGCGGGCAGGCGCTCCTCGGCGTGCGAGTTAGAGAGGAGCGAAGGCGTTGACACCGTGGAGGAAGGGCGTGTTTTAGTGGCGGTAGCGGAGCGATTTTGAGCGGTCTGTTTGTCTTCATTGTTGTTAGCGACGGCAGCGATGGTACGATAGGCTCGCGCGGCGGCCGCCGAGGTGGCACCGGCGGTTTCGGTGATGTTGCCTTCCGCTTTGGAGGGGTTGCTTGCAAGAGATTTCGCTTCGACCTCTTCACGAGGAACAAGGCCGGTGGCGGCTACCACGCGAACGATCTCGCGGGCACCGATGCCCAGCAGCCCTCCTTTGCGTGCTTTGCGTGTATCCAAAATGATGGCTTCCGGGCCAAGCTCGTTGCGTATCTGCGTGAGACACTCCTTTAGGGAGTTGGCTTCATACTCTCTAATGAGCATCGAATGGGATCGCCTCCGTGGGAGGATTCAGGCCAGAGATGGCTTTCCCCTCTATTATCGGCGTCCTGAAGGGCAAACTATAGGGCACATCGGTTGAATGCGGGTACTATAGTTCAAATTTTCAAAGAAAGGGAGGAAAAAGCCCTTGAATTTCGAACTGCTAAAAACGCTATGCGAAACACCGGGAATTCCAAGTCGTGAGGAGCCGATACGGCAAGTGGTTGCCGAATCGCTCAGGCCTCTGGTAGACACTCTCGATGTGGATGCCATGGGCAATCTCATCGGTCATAGACTCGGTGAGGATGGAGGGCCGCGCGTGATGATCGCGGCACATATGGATGAGATAGGCTTTATGGTGAAGCATATTGATAACCGTGGCTTCCTGAAACTACTGCCGGTAGGCGGTTGGGACCCTCGTAATTTAGTGTCGCAACGTGTCTTTGTGCACAGTCGTTCAGGGCAGCGGTTGCCGGGGGTACTGATGCCGGGCACCAAGCCGCCCCACCTGCAGACACCGGAGGAGAGCAACAAAGCCTTGAAAATAGAGGATATGTTCGTGGATTTAGGTCTCCCCGGTGAGAAGGTGAAGGAGTTGGTGGAGATCGGCGATATGGTGACGATGGACCGCACCTGCACGCAAATGGGCGACATGGTCGTGAGCAAAACCTTAGATGATCGTCTCATGGTTTTTGTGATGATCGAAGCTCTTCGTAAACTGGAAAGGCGCGTGCCTGCCCATATCTTCGCGGTAGCCACCACGCAAGAGGAGGTGGGTCTGCGAGGCGCCACCACGGCGGCCTTCGCCCTAGAGCCGGATATTGGGATCGCTTTGGACGTTACGCTGGCCGTTGATTTTCCAGGCGCTCCCGAATCGGAGCAGGTGACCCGTTTGGGCGAGGGGGTCGCCATCAAGATCGTTGACTCCTCCCTGATCTGTCATCCAAAGCTCGTGCGCCATTTTCGGGATGTGGCCGAAAAACGGCAAATTAAGTATCAGCTGGAGATGCTACCGAGAGGAGGAACGGATGCCGGTGGCATACAACGCAGCCGAGGTGGAGTGCCTTCCTTTACGCTTTCGGTGCCGGTGCGCTATGTTCACACGGTGAACGAGATGGCGCATGTGGAGGACATTCAGGGTGCTATCGATCTGCTGGCCGCTTACCTGGAGGAAGCGCATACGCGCCACTACGACTATCGTGATGAGTTAAACCGTTAGTTGTCTCTCTCCGAAGCTTCCGAGCTAAGCGATGCGTAGTAAAAGGTAAGGTGGAAGAAGTCCGGTGGAAACGCCCGTTCAAAAGGTGCGGTTTGGCACTCGTGGCAGCCTCTTGGCACGAACACAAACGCGGTGGGTGGCGGATAGGTTACAACAGCTTCATCCTCAGATTGAGGTAGAGTTGGTTGTTATTGAAACCACCGGCGATAAGCAGCGTGACCGACCGTTTACGCAAGTGGGCACCAAAGGGATGTTTGTGAAGGAGATAGAGGAGGCGCTGCTGCAGGGTGCGATAGATGTGGGCGTGCACAGCGCAAAAGACCTACCGTCCGAACTACCGGACGGTCTTTCTCTTATCTGCGTTCCGCCTCGGGAGGCCGCCAACGATGTGTTGATCGCGCGGGAGGCCTGCCGTTTAGAGGCTTTGCCGAAGAACTCCGTTATCGGCACAAGCAGCGCACGACGGCGGGCACAACTGGCTTACATGCGGCCTGATCTTCGGTTCGTGGAGCTGCGCGGCAACCTCGATACGCGCTTGCGTAAATTGAAAGAGGGGCAGTGCGATGCTCTGATTTTGGCCTACGCCGGCCTCCATCGGCTGGGAGCGGAATGGGAGGGCTTGATCACGCAGATTCTCCCTAAAGAGGTCTGCCTGCCGGCCCCTGGACAGGGGGCTTTAGCCGTAGAAGCGAGGACAGATAGAGCAGACCTTATGGCTCTCTTTGCCTCGTTGCACTGCACCGACTCGGCCTGCAGCTTAGAGGCGGAACGGAGCTTCCAGGCGGCTTTGGGCGGCGGCTGCACGGTTCCGATGGGCGCCTCGGCCTATCTTGATGGGGATCGGGTAGTGCTCGACGCGGTTGTGATAAGCCCGGATGGAAGGCAGCGGCTCTTTGATACGCATGCCGGGCGTCGCTCTCAGGCCAGGGAGGTGGGAACGACGTTAGCTCGTCGGATGCTCGAACACGGGGCGAAGGCTCTGATGGAGGGACACGACTGATTTTTTCAAAGAGAGGGCGAAGGTGCTCTTGAAAGGCGCCCGATTCGAAGAATGATCGGGGCCGTGGAATGAGGTTTAGGAGAGAGGACGATGAAGGTTCTTGACACGGATTATCTGGTGATCGGCAGCGGTCTGGCCGGGCTAACCTACGCTTTGCGGTTGGCGCCCTACGGACACGTTACCCTATTGACCAAGAAATCGCGCACCGACGCCAACAGCAGCTGGGCGCAAGGGGGTATCGCGGGCGCCTTAGGTGAGGACGATTCTTTGGAGCTTCATCAGCACGATACGTTGGTGGCCGGGGCCGGCCTTTGCCATCCCGATGCGGTTGAGATTTTGGTGTGCGAGGGGCCGGAGCGCATTCGTGACCTTATTGCCTTAGGAGCTCACTTCAATACGGAGATAGGCCCGGATGGCGAGGAGATATTGGCGTTGGGTCGAGAGGGCGGCCACTCTCGGAATCGCATTGTACATACGGCCGACTACACGGGGTGGGAGTGTGAACGGACGTTGCTGGAGGCCGTGCGCAAGCAGCCCTCGGTGGAGATACTCGAACACTACTTTGCCTGTGAGTTGCTGGTACGCCGCCTTAGAGAACGCCGAGTTTGTGTTGGCGTATTGGCTCTGGATGAAGGGACTGGGAATTATGTTGCTTTCCGCGCTCGGGCCACTCTTTTGGCGACCGGTGGATGCGGACGAGTTTACGAACACACCACCAACCCGGAGGTCGCAACGGGCGATGGGGTGGCGATGGCATGGCGCGTTGGGGCGCCGATAGCCAACATGGAGTTCATCCAGTTTCATCCTACCACGCTGTATCACCCTAAGGCACGCGCCTTTCTCATTACCGAAGCGTTGCGTGGAGAGGGAGGAAGGCTTTGCCATAAGGATGGAGAGACGTTTATGGAGCGCTACCACCCCCTGAAAGAGTTGGCACCGCGCGATGTGGTGGCGAGGGCTATTGTCAGCGAGATGCAGCGTCGTGAAGTAGACTGTGTCTATCTCGATGCCACGCATATTCCGGAGGAGAAGCTCAAGAGTCACTTCCCAACCATCTATGCGCGCTGTTTGGAGGTGGGCATTGACATCACCCGCGATCTCATTCCCATAGCGCCGGCTCAACACTACCAGTGCGGTGGGGTTGTCACCGATCTGCACGGTGCCACGCCCATTAAGCGTCTCTATGCTGCCGGCGAGGTGGCCTGTACGGGCGTGCATGGGGCGAATCGGTTGGCCTCTAACTCGCTATTGGAGGCGATGGTTTTTGGGCATCGGGCGGCAACCCATAGCCTTCAATTTGCCTCTGAACCGCTGACGGAGGAGGAGAAGAACGAGGCTTTCGCGGAGATAGAGGGGCGGCTAGGGGGGCCGATGGCGGCGTCGGAGGGGCAAGAAGTCGTTCGACGCATAAGGAAGATCATGCAACGCAATGTGGGCATCGTGCGCACGACTGCCGGGCTGCTGCAGGCACGGGAGCAGATAGAGGCGATCTTAAATCGGCTTAAGGTGGGACTAGGTTCCGACATGGCATTGTGGGAGGCCCGCAACATTGCCCAGGTCGCTTGGTTAATTGTGGAATCGGCCTTGCAGCGGCATGAGAGCCGCGGTCTGCACTACGTTTTGGACTATCCGGAGCCTGTGGAGAACGAACGCCACGACACGGTGTTGGTGAACAACACAAACTAAAAGGTTCATCCACTTTGGAGTTTGAGCCGCAGCTGCGTATTAGATAGCAAAAAGCTATGTTAACAAGTTCTCGTCTGCTTCTGCAAAAAAGTTGTTGACAAGACTAGCTTGCCGTGTTATAATAGGTATAGTTCTAGATAGTTCCGATAGACTGCCTACTACGGAAAGTGGTAGAAAAGATGAAACTGGCGTTTTGGGTCGCAAAAAGCTCTCTAGAACAGGCGCGTACTAACTCCATTCGCCTGAGAGAGGCTTTTGTGTCGCCCAAATTGTCCGTTTTTGTTACCCCCCCCCCCATTTATAGCAACTATTTCGTCACATCCTACATCTAACCCTTGCCAGGGCTTCCTTCCTTACTCTATGTGCTCAGGGCTATTTGTGCCTGAGGGCACGAGAAGCGTTCACCTTTTTCGTTTTCATCTACTCCCGCTACTGCATTCGGCACATCACTTCATTTTCCACCGTTCCAAAGAGAGGGGCAGTGGAGATACCATTCTCAAATACATTACGAAAGGAGCTTAAATCATGTCTGATCGCAAACCGAAGTCGCACAATGATGAGCCGAATGCCCCCTCACGAGAAACTCGAGCAAGCCAAGCATGCGTCCCTATAAACAGGCGCGAACTTTTCTGCAGGTTTCTCGTCACGGTTACCGCCATCGTGGGGTTTGAAAGCTTGGCAATGGCCAAATCGGTAACCACCCTAGATAATGTGCCACTTCACAATGATGAGCGTTGGCACAGTGATAAGCCGCATCAGGATAATTCGCCACATACTGATCACACTAACCACACGGATCAAAATCCACATACAGACGTTGGGAGTGGAGCTCTTCATGTGGACACGAATCATGTGGATATACCCACCCCCATTGGCCATTCTGATTCGCATAGTGATCATACCGATGGTCACACGGATAATCATAACCACACCGATATAGGGCATACCGACAGCTATCCACATACGGATAGTAATCCTACACCGTATAGTAATCCCACACCGTCACGGTCTCAATAAGCTTGGCAGCAGAGTAAGATGGGGGGATACGAGCGGGAGAGGGTGTGCCTCTTTTCCCTCGTATCTCCTCTCTAAAAAACATTCAGGAGCATTTGAAACCCATTGATTAGAACCACGTCTATAATTTAGCTTCGTTCAGAGGGATAAAGCGACATGGCTTCTGGAAAGGTTATCAATGTTCATAAAGAACCTAAGTCGTTTCCGTTAGCCCTAAAAGACATTATTTTAGCAGTAATGCTGGGTCTTGCATTCTATATACTACCTGTAGTCACAAAAAGAGAAAATATAGGCCCCTTGCACCTACAGCTAGAAAATATCCTCTATGCGTACCTTGCCTACAGGGCCTATAAGAACTATGAGAAGGCTGGAGGGCGCCTAGATTTTCAAAACAACACAAGCTTCAGCCTGCTGCTTGCTATTATCCTTGCCTTCTATAGCTATTGGCTCTACTTTCACTGGATGTCCGACAAGCTCTTCCTCCCCGGCGCGGCGATCTATCTCTATTTGTTGGCACGCTACACTTTCTCTATTCGTAAACCGCATCTTCTGCCCTTTAGCCTGGCTGCAAGCTTCTTGATGCCGGTCGTTTCGACGCTCTTGTTCCTAAGAACCTTTTTCCCTCAGGTTTCCTACGAGTTTGCTGGAATACTTTACTTACTGGGGATGGTAGGGGTAGGCATTGGAGCGACGGCGGCTCTTTTAAAGGCCGTTGAGGCGAAGGTCGTAGAAGAAAAGCCCCGTTTGGTCTATCTGCCGGCAGCGGGGGTGGGTTTGGCCACGTTTTTGGGAGTGAGTTTGTTTGGAGCGGTGTGGAACTACCACGATGCGCCTATCCCGGTCTTTTACGACTATGTTTATTGGGGCATCTTGGCCTTTTTGGGTATGGTTTTAGCCGTTGTATTGCGTGGACGCATCTTGATAAAAGGGCTTTGTGTTGTGCTGGGGACGTTACTGATTTTTGTGGGATATATTCACTTAAACCTTCCGAAGATGGGCATAGAATATTATATTCAGACTTGGCTTAAGATGCTGTTGCCGGCGCTTCTTTTGTTGGCGTGGGCCGTATGGAGGGAATTGAAGCACATAGAGTGGAATGACCTTTAGGCGCAGCAAGGAGCAAAGTAGGAAATGGGAGTGGAATTACGTCCGTTAGGGGTAGCATGCAATATTATGTGCACCTACTGCTACCAAAATCCGCAGCGAGATGCGGGGGATATAGGTGCCTCCTACGACATGGCAAAGATGTTGGAGGCGTTAGAGCGGCTAAACAGTCCGTTTACCCTGTTTGGCGGGGAGCCGCTGCTGGTGCCTATAGAGGACTTAGAGGCGCTCTTTGCCTGGGGCTATCAAAAGTTCGGGCACAACACCATTCAGACCAACGGGACGCTCATTACCGAAAAGCACATTGCGTTGTTTAAAAAGTATCGCGTCTCTGTGGGAATCTCGATTGATGGCGATGAGGAGCTGAACGATGTTCGGTGGAACGGCACCCTCCCGCGCACGCGCGCGGCGACGCGCAAAACGATGGAAGCCATTGAACGGCTTTGTGCGGAGGGGCTGACGCCAGGCCTCATCATCACCCTGCATAGGTTCAATGCCAGCCGCCGACGTTTGCCCCGCCTTTTAGACTGGCTGAAACGTCTGGATGCGTTAGGCATTAAAAGCAGCCGGCTTCATCTGCTTGAAGTGGAGAACGAACTGCAGAAACGACTCTTGCAGCTCTCCACGGAGGAGTATGTTGAGGCACTTATCACCCTTTATCGGTTTGAGAAGGAGCTTCACTCCTTACGCTTCGATATCTTTACCGAGATGCGCAATCTGCTGCTGGCCCTCGATCAGAAAACGACCTGCATTTGGAACGGTTGCGACCCGCTGACCACAAAGGCGGTTCAAGGGGTTGAAGGGGATGGAGCTACGAGCAACTGCGGTAGAACCAACAAAGACGGTATAGACTTCCTAAAGGCGGAAGAGGAGGGGTTTGAACGCTACATTGCGCTCTACTTCACGCCCTACGAGTACAATGGCTGTAGAGGCTGTCGCTTTTTCTTGATGTGCAAGGGGCAATGCCCGGGCACGGCCATCGGGCACGATTGGCGCAATCGCTCCGAACAGTGCCCGGTGTGGATGCGCCTGTTTGAGGAGATCGAAAGCGATATGTTGGCGGAAGGGCTTGCCCCGCTCTCTTTACACCCATTGAGGGAGGTGCTGGAGAAAGCCCTGTTGAACGCTTGGATGCAGGGAACCAACAAAAACCTGTTTTCCTTGCTGTTTTCACGGGAACTGTCGAAGCCGGAGCGCCAGATAGTGCATGATTTCCTCCAAGCCAACGGAATTACCCACCGCTGGTGTGGCGAAACTTTGGAGCATATTGACCACGTTGGAACGCTTTAGGAGGGCCGCAGGGTGAGCAGATCGTCAAAGTTGAGTGGGCGATTACAGCCCTATCTTGAGGCTCGCGGCAGCTTTGTCCTACCTCCTTTTGTCCGCTATCACTGGGTGAGCCTATCGGCGCGCGATTTGTGGGAGCCGCGTTTCTTGAAAATAAGGGCGGCGCTCAAGCAGATGGAGATCGAATCGGTTCATCGCGGCCTGAAGGCTGTATCGGTCTTAACGGTTTTGCAGGCAGAACTGCCCTGTCTGTCCAGGATGTGTGTGGAGAGGCGGTTGGGGCTTCTCATAGACTACGAGGCGCCTATGGGAGAGGTGCGTGTTGTCATCGGTTCGCCGACGAGTTTAGAGGCTTATCAAAGCGCGCTTCAAAGCGACGACGCCACGCGGCTGGCGGGTTTGCTTGGAACGCCTGCATGTTGTCTGCGGTTTGCAGGGGAGGTGTATACCTCGATGGGGCTTTCCGATCTCACCGTACCGCTGTTTCTGAGGGGTGGCGCTCTGGATGAGCAACAACGCTGTACGGTACCGCAAAGTTGTTACGAGGTTGAGTTAAACCCGCTATGGCGATGTGTGGGGCTGTACACAACCCCTATGTACCCGTGCCGTCTGAAATGTAAACGGGCAAAACACCGCGCCGTTCGCTTTTTGCAGCTAGGACGTGAGCTGGGCTATGAGCGCGAAATGGAGTGGCTTGTTGCCATTCTCTCTTGGCCTCTGCTTTGGACGGCTCTGCACGGCATTGCGGAGATGAAAAGTCCGGTCATCAAAATTATCCACGCAACCGATGTCAGTCATCGTAAGGTCGAACTCGCGCTGGAAGGCTCGCTGTTTCCAGAGCAAGGAGCCGCGGGGCTTCAGTTTCCTTTTTATCTGTCGAAGCAAACCATCTCACACTCTCGTGCCTACCAGAAGGGAGTAGAGCACCTGGAGGAGGCACGAAATTCCATGGTATGAAGGAGAAGAGGACGATGTCCTACGCGCATCAAAAACGGGTTGCTTTCACCCTAATCGAGCTGCTTATTGTTATCGCCATCATCGCGCTGTTGGCGGCCCTGCTGTTTCCCGTGTTCAGCCGCGCGCGTGGAAAGGCGCGTCAATCGGCCTGCCTCTCCAACCTGCATCAGATAGGGTTGGCCGTCTCTATGTACTTGCAGGACTACGATGGCTACTTTCCGTATGCCATCAGCCCGATGGAGGTCTATCACAATTTCTGGCCTACATGTTCGCCCACTTTCGGTGCCCAGGTGCCCTATTTACCGCAGTTTCACGTGGTGCTTCAGCCCTACACGAAATCGCACCTGGTGTTCGACTGCCCTTCAGATACGGGATACGACATTCACGGGTTTGACGGTTGCATTTCGCCGAACTGCCCTTTACTAGACAGGCCGGCGGAGGCGCATCCTTCGAGTTTCATTCAGTGGGGCACGAGCTACTACTACCGAACGGAGTTGGCAGAAGGGCACTATAGCCTTGGCTCACTGACGGCGCCATCGGCGATATTGGTCGCTGCAGATGGGGCAGGAACATGGCATGGCCAAATGCCGGTGCAAGACAACTGGTACGACTGTCTGTTTGCAGATAATCATGTGAAAGTCATCAATGCGGTTAAGGTAAGAAGCTACCAGGCCAGTCTGGTCTGTAATTAGAAGGAGGGGTTCAATGAATTATTCAGAAGATATAAATCGGTGCCCATTCGGCCCGTTGCGTCACAACGGAGATGCTATGACGTGGTTCTTTATCAAAAAGCAGAGGAAGCCGATGCCTCAACCGATTTCGACCGTTTCGCAACAAAGGACACAACAGCAAACTCCCATCTTTCTGGAGATCATCTACGCTGTTCTATTTGCCGTCTTGACCGAGATAGGCCTGCAGTTTGATGAAGGATTAGACATTACCGGCCATCACCCGGTGCCCTTGCTCTCCATTGCAGCGGCCATCGCTGTTTATCTTCTCTTTAATCGCTCTGTGCAGGAGGGAACCGATGCGGTAAGCCTATCCCAAACCGGCCTCTTTCGCATAAGCCTGCTCTTGCTGGCCTTTTCGCTCTATAGCTGGGTGGGTAAAGACCCGGGTTTTGCCGCCGTTCTCTTCTTGATCATGCCGGTGGTCTATGCGCTTAGCGGGCCGTTCGCGCGCTCAAAGTCCGGAGGCAGCCTGCTCCCGCTCGGACTAAGCACTATGATGGTGGTGGAGTTTCTCCTATTCGAGATTCAAAATCCGCTGCCCATTCTCCATAAGACCTTTGATAATCTCCCATACTATTTTCTCATCGTGTTGATGATGCTGTTTGCCTATATCGCGGCAATAGGATGGGCGAAAGCATGGGAGGGGAAAAAGGGGGTGGAACTGCAGTTGCCTGGCCTGCTGCAACCGTTTGCCCTGAATGTTCTTTGTGGCCTCGTGGCCGGTTTAACCTACGTGTTATCGGGGCAAAAGCTGGATTCCATCACCCTCCAAAACGCCTTGTGCATCGGCCTATGGGTGTTCGCTATAGCGCTGGGGGTCGGACAACTCTCTGTAAAAACAAACTGGTTGTGGTGGGCTGGGCCGCTTCTCTCCGTTCTCTTTGTCCTTTTCATCGGCCGCCCTCAATATCAGCAGTTGGCTCAACCCTGGTACGCATTCGGAGTCCTGTTTTGGGGCGCCTCGCTATTGGGTGCTCTCGTTTTGCTGGCACAGCAAAACGAGGACAAACGTCTTAATGACAGGAGATGACTGAAGAGATGAGACGATGTGAAAGAACCGATCGGGGCTTTACGTTAATAGAGTTGCTCGTAGTCATAGCCATTATCGCGCTATTGGCGGCTCTGCTGTTTCCCGTGTTCAGCCGTGCGCGTGAAAAGGCGCGTCAATCGGCCTGCCTCTCCAACCTGCATCAGATAGGGTTGGCCGTCTCGATGTACCTGCAGGATTACGACGGCTACTTTCCGTATGCCATCAGCCCGATGGAGGTCTATCACAATTTCTGGGCGGAATTCTCTCCTTCCTTCGCCGCCCAGGTGCCCTATTTACCGCAGTTTCACGTGGTGCTTCAGCCCTACACGAAATCGCACCAGGTGTTCGACTGCCCTTCAGATGCGGGATACGACAAATACAGCTTGTCCGCATGTTCCCCCTCCGACTATTGCCTGTTAGACAGGCCGGCGGAGGCACATCCATCGAGTTTCATCCAGTGGGGCACGAGCTACTACTACCAAACGCAGTTGGCGGAGGGGAACTATTCGATTAACAGTCTCGACAGAAGCCCTGCTGAGGCCCTGGTTGCCGCAGATGGGGCGGGGATATGGCATGGACAGATGCCCGCCAAGGACAACTGGTACGACTGTCTGTTTGCAGATAACCATGTGAAGCCGGTGAACGCCACCAAGGTGAGAGCGTACCAAGTCTCTTATATCCACAAACCGTAGGTTTTTCCACGAGGAATGATAGCTCTAGAAATCTAAAGGAGATAACGATATGAGTTTTATATCGGATGATGAACAGAAAGATGAAAAGGCTTTGGGGGCTGGGGTATCGAACGAAGCCTCTGAGGACAGACGGGAGCCGGCTACATCAAGCCGCCGCACCTTTTGCAAGCTGCTGATCGCGTTGAGCGCTGTGACCGGATATGAGCTACTGAGCGCAGGCTCACAGCCGTTAGAGGCAGCGCCTCCATCCAAAACACATCATACCGATGGTCACAGCGGTGGAAAGGGGAAGAAGACTCCATCGAAGCAACATCTGCGGCACACCGACCTGCATTCCGATACAAGGAAACAGAAGGCTCACGGGCCTCATAAAGATACGCCTCACCAAGATCAACATCATAACGATAAGCCGAGTGTACATAGCGACACACCCGCCAAAACGGGCGAAGGGGGTTACGTTCCGCATCAAGATAGCTACCCAATCCCGCATACCGACGTCGAGCATAAGGATATAAACCACGTAGATAGTGGCTTCACCGATAACCACACGGATACTACCTACTATCTACCTCATCAATCGTCTGAGGCTCATTCTGAGAAGCAGCCACATAATCGAAAGCGGTCGCAGTGATCCTCTGCCACAGATAAGGCTTAAGTCAGCTCGTCTGCGCGACTTGCAGATGGGCTGCTTTTTATTTGTTCGACTGCTCCCAAGCTTTTAAAAGCGCCCAGGCGGCCATGCTGCGGGCGTAGTAGCTGCCGCATTCCGGCTCGTTGAAGGGGTTGCGTTTTTTGCCGTCATGCCGATTACGTACGGCCTCCACAACGCGTACGGCTTCATCGCGCATTCCGTAGTCCAGAAGCAGGACGGCAAACTGATATTCGAAGCCCGTCATGCACTCTCCAAAATAGGGGAAGGGGCGTTCCGGCCGATGGCCGAGAGGGTAGGAGCAGATAACCGTTCCGGCCTCCTCCGGCGTGGCGAAAGTGCGCATGTTGTTGTAGTGATCGCGCAAACTCTCATGGTGATTGTACCGAAAAATGGAAGCGAGCGTTTGGCGAATGTGGAAACGATCCAGCAGATCGCCCAGCCCACAGCGGTTTGCGCGGTATTGACCCACAAGCTGGTCAATAAGGCAGCCTTCACCGAGTTGAAACTGCGGGTGGGGGTTATGATACTCGCCGGTGACGGCGGTCATGGGGGCTGGCTGCGCAGGAGGGGTTGCGATCTTTTGTTGATAGTATTGGCCGTTGTAGAGGTTGTTATCTACCCAATAGGCGCCCTTCTTGCGCAGTTCGCGGCAGGTGTTGGCAAAATCGGTATCGCCGACGATCTCGGCCATGCGCGCTGTGGCCTCTAAGGCGGCAAGATACCAGCCGGTGCAGAGCGGGTTCGGACCGAAAAACTCGACGTCATAGGTGTTGTGTTGGGCGCCTTCCATTACGCCATCTTTATCCGCATCCCAGCCTCCGGGGAGCCACGCAAACGCCAGCATGCGTTTTACGGTGGGGTAGACCTTTCGCAGCCAGGCTTCGCCGTCGTGCTCCTTATCGTTGAGATATTGCGAGTAGACGCGAACGATAAGCCCCATCTGTCCATCGGCAGCGGCGCCATACCAGGTCGGGTTAATGAGGGGCAGGGAGAGACGAAATCGCTCTCCTCCATCCTGCACAACACCGTAGTTAAGATGCGATTCGAGCATGCTGCGATGGAGATCGGGGAAGAGGCTAAGAGTTGCTACCTCGTAGTTCCAAACATGCGTGCAGCTGCCGATGCAGCAGCCACTTTGGCCGGCGCAACCCTCCCAACCGAGGAAGGTGCCGTCGGCAAGCCGGAAGCAGGTATGGGTGCGCAGGGGGGTGAGGTTGAAAAGGGCTGCTTCACGCAGCGCATGAGGGGCAGGATGCTCCACAACGCTCTTCACGAACGCGATGGTTTTCTCGCGTAAATCCGTCAGGCGCGGAATCACGCGACGCGCCACATCCAGCGCATCCTGAAATTGGGTGGCGTACCAGTTGGTTTGGATGGGGTCTTGGCCCGCTTCAGGTGACCACCAGCCCTCCTCTTGAAGGTTGCGCAGCGGAAAGTGCCAGGTAATGAGGAGATGCACGGTGCGACTTTCGTTAGAAGCGAGAGGTGGCAGCACCATAGTGAGGGAGCTGTGCCAGGTGTCGTTAGGCGACGGCGGGCAGGGCGCGTTCGGATCGGCATCGGGTAGCCGGCCGGTTTGAAGCAGCGAGTCGATAATTCCCAATGCCTCGCCGTTCCATGGGCTACCCTGGAAGGGCCAACGGCGTGCAATGTGCACCTCCTGTACGTCGGTGAGGAAAGCCATGGTGCCGTTTTGGGCAGTGCGTAACTCGCGAGCTTTATAGAACTTCATCCCGCGCCAGCCGGCGGCCTCGGCCGTTTCCGTAACATTGTCTTTTAGGTCGGATACGATGCCGTCGGTGCCGATGATGTTGGTCATCAGGAGGGTGAGCGTAGTATGAACGGGCAGGGGAGTGATATTGGTAAGCCTGATGGTGAGAAGGCCGAAGGGGAGGCTGGAGCTGGGGGTGTCGTGGGGAATAAGCGGGTTAAAGGCCTCGATGACTGCGCGCACCGGCACATCGCTCTTATCTTCCAAGATCACGCGGCCGAAAGGATAGGCGGCTTCAAAACGAGCGCGAGGAAAGCGAGCAACGCCCATAAGCGTGCCGGGTGCGCCGAAATCGGCACCGAGATCGGCGTCGCTTTGCGCCTCCAGTACCCGCAGTTTGATCTCCTCTTTCTGCCCAATGTTGCGCTGAGTGCAAAGCAATAGGTGGGCATAGGGTGGGCGCCAACCGCGGTTGGGGCGGCTCATAAGCTGCCATTCGGTCAGCTGTCCGCGGCCACCGAGGGCGAAGAAGCCGGTGCCGATGCCGCCGACAGGCAGGGCAATAGCTTGTGTGTGTTCGTGATCATAACGAGAGAGAACCGGCCAAGCGTTGTTGTCCATTGTCAGTCTCCTGGAGGTTGGTAGAGTAGAATGGCGCCGCTGTGGGGCGGAAGAACGATTTTGCGTACGAGGCGGTTGTTGAGCCTACGCATCGGCGAGCCGAAGTTGAGGGTTACGGTGCGCGTGTCAGAGGGGTTCACATAGACGGCTCCGTTTTGGAACGTTCGGCGCCACACCATGCCACCGGTAGTAGGCACCTTGTGACGCTCTTGCAGTGGAAGCCCGAGGGGCACGTTGAAGTAGTTTGAATAGTGTTCCACTTCGTGGCGCATAATGCGCAGGCTAAAGCCGGCGTCGTTGCGTTGGCCTGGGTAGAGCGGCATCGGCTGAAAAGCGATGCGGCCCTGCCGATGCTCGATCAGCAGAAAGCTGGCCAAAGCGTACTCCAGCTCGGCAGGGTTATGGTAGGCCCCGGCAGCAATGAAGAAGAGGGTGTTCAGAGAGTAGCGTTCGGCGGCCTCCTGCTGGCGTTCCCATTCCGATTCTGAGAGCGGTTTGCCCGTCCAATAGGGTTCAACCCAATCTTCTACCCAAGCCCCATCAATATAGGGGAAGTAGTCGTCCCAGAGGCGATTTTTTAGGGCCGGTGCGTCGGCTTGGAGAGGGGGTGGAAGAGTGGGGTGACCGGCCGGCCTATCGAAGCCAAGGGCCTCCGGCACCATAAAGAACCTCCCTTTGGCACGAGCTGCCTGAAGCCAACGGAGGGTGGCTTCGGCGCGGGCGGCAAAATTTGGATATTTGCCGGGTGTTTCGGGTAGGAACGTGTTGTTGATGGGCAGTTCGGCCGCCACCACGCCATCGGCCCCATACTGGCTAACGAGCTGAAGCACCCGATCCCTCCACACGTGCGCCCAGGCGATGCTGCCGAAATCCATCCAGTGACCGCCTGGCGTAGGGTAGGGAATCTCTTTCCCTTTCGCGTCGGTAAGCACGTGCGCCTCCATCGTCGGCGTCCATCCGCCTACATTGCCTTCAGCGTTGGGGTTTTCCGATAGGCAGGAGGCGTAGACGTAGAGAAGGGGGCTAAAAAGCGGGTGTTCTTTTCTAATGGCAGGATAGGTATTCGGCTCTAAGCAGTTAGGGCTGATGGCCACAACGTCGCAGTTGTCCCCGATCCATTTGGCGTTATCCGGCGAAAGCTTTGTGCCGTTTTGTGCGGACGCCTCCAGGGAGTCTCGTGCTGTACCGAGACCCATGGTGAAAACACCTCCAAGTCGCACAGGGCAGGCGGAACGCACCGGGGTAAGGGGCTGAAAGCCGTTTTGAGCCTGCGCCGTGTTTTGAGAGAAGGGCGCCTCATAGGTCAGCCCCAACAGCAAGAGACCACCGAAAAGGCAGGCGCAGAATGTTCTTCTGGTGCTCTGAGCCTGCATAGAAGCATACTGTCTCAACATTTCTCTCCTCAATTCGGCAACCCGATGAGGAACTCCTGCCGGTAATGAAACCGCATTCCGATGGGGGCAGGGCACGCGAATCGCCGCTGTTTTGGCGGAACTTGAGGGAAGAGAAAATTTTTCCGAAAACTACTAGACAAAAAAAGACTTTATATTGTATCCTTCTCCTGTCGCTCTGAGGCGACATATATCCCTTTAAAAGGAATACACACATGCCGACGATCCAAGAACTGTTTGCCAAACTAGTTCAGCAAGGGGCCGATCTCCTCATCCGCCATGTCGAGGCCACCCCATCGGACAAACAAACCTGGAGCCCTCTGGATAAAGGCCGCACCATCCTCGATCAGGTTCAAGAGTGCGCGTACTTGAACGGCTTTGCCGCCAAAACGCTTACGGAAAGACGCCAGCCCGAATGGAGTCAGGTGCAGTTCGACCGATTTCGTGCGGAGTTTGACACCATGGAGAAAGCCCTAGCGCGCTTACGGGCCGAGACCGAGTCACTTGCCCATGCCATTCTGGCTTTCCCCTCAGAACACCTCGACGATCCGGTACAACTGCCGTGGGGAGAGAATGGCACCTTGACCAACTGGATCACCATTCCCTACTGGAACATGTGCTACCATCTCGGTCAGGTGTGCTACATTCAGACCCTCTATGGGGATCAGGGGTACTATTACGGCTTCTAGAGTCGTAAGCTCCCCCAAAATGGAGTAACGGGTAGGACACCTCATCCTACCCGTTCTTTTGCGCAAGCGATAGCTTTGCAGCAGACTATTCGAGCTTGACCTCGCATTTGGGAACAAAGTGACCGTCACTTCGCCTTTGATATGGAGGTAGAGCCTATTTGCCTTCGGTAATGTCGCTTCGGCTGAAGCCGATGCGCTGCCACGCTCGTTTCGTGGAGGGCAGTGCGGCAATACGTCGCCACTCAAAACCGGTGCGTGCATCTTCAATACCTAAAAGTGCCATGCCCAAGTCAATACCGATGACATCTTTATCAAACCAGTCTCTGTCCAGATTGAAGGCGTTGCTAAAACCGTAGCGCCCCCAAAGTCGCTCATGAAACTGCGAGTACATGGCGTGAGCGATGGCGCAGGCCTGGTCTGGCTCAAAAAGAACGGCGGCGATGGCCCCGGTCGGCGAGACCGTCCCGTCTTCCGGCTTAGGCACGCCGTAAGCATTGTAGCCGTCCGGGCCGTCGGAGGCGTTTAACCCCCACATGCCGGCGGCATAGGTTTTGCGCTCCGTCCTATGGTCAAAGCAAAACAACCGATTGATCTTCACGCCATTAGCGGCGTTTCTCCAATAGTCCCACCCATCGCGGTCGCGCCAACCGCGAAAATCGAAAAATTCATAGGGCATTTCGTGTAGGAAGATAGGCCCTCCTACGAAGGAGGTGAGGCCATGATAGGTATATCGTGGGCGTTTCCACGCCCACCAGCAGGCGGCCGGTAGCGGGTTCTTCGGGGCGCCGATTCCCAGGAGGTAGAGCATGATGCCCTCGGAGTAGCTATCCCAGTTGGCGTTCAAAAAACCGCTTTCTGGCTTCCAGCCCATGGAGAGCACCTGTTTTTGTGGATCCTGCCCTCCATTGGTCAGCATCCAATGCCAGTCGAGCCGGGCGTATAAGGTATTGGCAAGGTGCTGCACTTCCGTTCCCGGCCACTGCGCCCCGGCCGACAGGGCGCCAAGCAGCAGCAGTGCCGTATCTATGGAGGAAAGCTCACAGTTCCAGACCCGATTGCCTGTGTGCACATCCACGAAATGGTAGTACCAGCCGTGCACATTGGGCATGCGATTCACTACAAAGCGCAGCGTCGCCAAGGCGCGTTGATAGCCCTGCTGAGGTGTTATCCAGCGGTGTTGCACTGCGATGGGCAGAGCGGCGAGTGCATAGCCTGTGCTGGCGATACTGGCAACGGTATAGGTATCTGTAGGGCCTATGTTGGCGGCGCGATCCTTCACCAAACCGGTGTTCGGATCGGCCTGTTCCCAGAAAAAGAGAAAAGCCCGGTGCTCTACCTGCGTCAGGAGCGGATCGGAAAGTGAGAGGCTAATGCTCCATTGCTTCGTCGCTCTGTTGGGTTGATCGGCGGGGAGCGATTGCGCTTGCAACAGCAGGTTTGTGACGAAGAAGATGGCGACAAGATATCCTTTTGGAACTCTCAAAACGTTTTGCCCTCCTTATTTTTTCGTAGTGAAGGCTCCCTCGTTTCCCATAAACGAGGGAGCCTTCCTGAATCGCCGGTTTCCTTTTACTGCAGTTGACCGCTGCTTTCCGTCTGCTGCAAGGTGGTGCAGAAGGTATTGAGCCAACTTAAGTCCATCCCACCGAAGTTCATGTTGGTTGGGTTGTAGGCCCACATGTTGGTGCCGTCGGGATTAGATTGTTGGCAGGTAGCATCCCATGTGGTGAACTTGGCATGGCCGTCCATAAAGGTAAGGTTTACCGCCCGGTCGCTGCCACGGTGTTTAGCACCCCAGTTCGAGCCGCTCGGCCCCCAGGCATTCGGCCCCACATTGGGTATTACCGCCATCCACGGGCCATAGTCTGGATAGACATCCTTGTTCTCGCCCACAATGAGCGTATTGGCCGGATAGTCGAAAGCGACCGAGCTGTACTGGTTGCCTGCCCACCAATCGCCGGAGCCTATAGGCGCGGAGGATTTGAAGAAGGCTCGATAGTAGAAGTAGCCCCTATAGGTTTTTGGCAGGTTGGGGTTGTAGGGTGGAGTGGTGGGACCGGCCGATTCGTCATACACTTGAGAGGCCGGGTTGGAGGGACAACGGAATATCTGATAGTTTTTGATGTAGGGGTTGATGAGGTGTTTCCAGTTTCCCTCGATGTAGGTGGAGTCGACGTCACGCACGAGCGGTAAAAACTCGTCGTAGTCCTGCGAGTACATGGTTATCCCCAGCCCGATCTGTCGCATATTCGAGAGGCAGCTTGTGAGTCGGGCCGCTTCGCGCGCCTGGGCAAAGACGGGGAAGAGGATCGCCGCCAGAATGGCGATAATGGCGATAACCACGAGAAGTTCGATCAGCGTAAACCCATATCGCCCGAGCCTACGCTGCCTAGCTGTAGAAACGACTTTCATTGGTTTCATCTCCTTAGAGTTTGATTTAAGTTACGCGTAGAAGAAGTTTTTGCTTTAAGGTTGCCCTGTGCGGGCCGGTTGCGGCGGAATAGAGGGCAAAACCGGTTTGCCCAATCCGGCTTGTTGTGGTGTTAGCGCCTTGCCTGCCGCAGGGCTGTGAAACATGCGAAGCGCCAAAAACCCGATAACCACAACAAGCACGATCACGACGGCGGCAACAATGCCGGGATGTATCTCTTTTTGCATCTCTCACTCCCTCAGGACATCAGGTAGGCCCCGCACGACCTGCGAACATCGAGCGTAGGGGCTACCCGGATTTGAAACTGTTTTACACGCACTCCACGCAAGCGCGCATGCAGCAGCTCAACCGCCTTATGCGCCATATCGTAGACGGGTTGGCGCACGCTGGAGAGAGGCGGTTCCACGTGGTCGCACATGCCGGTGGAGTCGAAGCCCACAATGGCAACGTCTTGAGGTATCCGTAGTCCCAACGAACGCAGAATCTGCATGAGACGTACGGCCACATCGTCGCTCCAGGCGAACACTGCCGTTGGGCGCTCTTGGGGAGAGAGCTGAAAGAGGGCGGCAATCGGCGAGAAGTCGGCTGTTGGCGAAGTCGCCTCTTGAATCCACTCCTCTTTTATGGCGATACCGGCTCGTTCCATGGCGCAACGGTAGCCTTCGATGCGCTCTTGAGCGGCACCGGAATGGGGCGATCCAGATACGTGGAGAATCCTGCGATGCCCTAAACGTAGCAGATGCTCGACGGCTAAAACAGCGCCCGTTGTGTTGTCACAATCCACATACCAGATGTGCGGCTTGGTGGTGTGCGTAAACATGAGGACGGCAGGGAAGTTGTGCGCATAGAGAATCTCCGCAAGCGGGTCGTCTACATCCCGCAGCAAAAGTGCCCCATCCACACGACCGTCCATGAGACGAGCGGCCTCGGAGGAGACGGTATCTTGCTCTTCCCACTGCCAATCCGGTGTGGTTTTGCGCGTATGTAGCATGAGGTCGTACTCCAGAGTGATGGCAGCGTCTGTAACCCCGTGCAGCAGCTCATTGGTGAACCCTGACCACCCTGCGAAGAGGAGGGGATATTGCATCACCACGGCGATGGTGTAGGTTCGTTGGTGGGCCAGTCCGCGCGCCAAGGCGTTGGGGTGATAGCCTAACGAGCGTGCCACCTCGAAGATGCGTTTTTGAGTCTCCTTAGGAATGCGCACCGCATCTCCACGGCCGTTGAGCACATAGGAGACGGTAGATTTAGAAAGGCCTACCTTCTCCGCTATTTCTTGCATTGTGATTCTTCGTGCCATTGCTTTTTAAGCGTCCCTCCGAAGTCGCTTAACCGGTTGAGCTAACTGCATTATAACATACCGGCGTTCCTGTTGTCAACTTTTTCGGCATCATTTTGCAAAAATTTTATCTGCGCGCCAAAGCAACCTAATAGAGGCGGCGTAGAAAGTTGTGACAGACAACGGCCGCGGCCGAACGACCGTAGCCACCGTTTTCGATCACACAGGCAAAAGCATAGGGACGAACAAAACCGATGAACCAGGAGTGGGGCTTGGCGCCCGCAATACCCGTTTGCGCGGTGCCGGTCTTTCCGGCTACAGGCTCTGCGATATCGTTAAAAATTCCCGCTGCCGTGCCGTTTGTCACCACGCCTCGCATTAGCCCTTGAAGAGTGGCTGCGGTCTGGGGTGTCATAGCCTGTCCCACCTGCATCGGCGGCAGCTCCTCATTTTGCTCCTCTTGGTGAAATGTCTTGAGGCTCGCCACCAAGCGGGGTTTCATGCGCTTTCCCTCGTTCGCCACCGAGGCGGCCAGGACGGCCATCTCCATCGGAGAGGCCAACATGCGCCCCTGACCGTAGCCGAGGTCGGCCAAATCGGCGTAAAAATCGGTCAGTGGGGGCACGTGGCTGAACCCCATATCCTCTTGCAAACTATCGTGAAACATCTGCGGCCCGATGCGAGTGGCCAGGGTGGCGAAATAGATGTTGGACGACACCCGAAACGCCTCAGGCATGGTGATGGTGCCGAAGGCAGGGTCGTGCGGATCATCGTGAACGACTCGGGAATACACCTTCTTCCCCACGTGCCACCGAATTGTAGCCACTCGATTGCAAGGTATGGCGATGTGGAGGGCGTTTGGAAGATGATCCAACGCGCAGGCCGCTGTGGCGACCTTTAGTGTAGAACCCGGTGGATAAAAGCCGTCGAGCGCCCTATCGAAGAGGGGGCCTCCCGTCCCTCCGGCAAGCATCTGATGATAGGAGGTGGGCGTGAGCGCATTGGGGTTAAACGAAGGGAGCGTTACGGCCGCAAGCACATCGCCGGTTGTCGGCTGTAATACCACCAAAGCCCCCTTACCGCTCAACTTATCGGCCACGGCGGCCAGTGCGTTATAGGCGATGCTCTGCAGCGCCGCATCCACGGTGAGGTGCAGGTCACCGCCTCTGCGAGGCCGGTAGCCCGGAAGGTCTTTGGCACGATAGTCTTGGATAAGGTCTGAGAGATGGTTATAGCCGCGTAATACGGCGTCGTACGCCTTTTCCAAGCCGGATGGGCCTCCTATTGCCGGATTCACCACACCGATGAGGGAGGCCGCACACGGCCCAAGCGGGTAGAAGCGGCGGTGTTGGGCGATCAGCTGCACAGCGCGCTGCCGGTCGGGCACAAGCTTCAATATCTCGGTGGGGCGAGAGGTGGCCAAAACGCGGCCTTGCCGGTCGTAGATGGTACCTCGCGGAATGCGCTCGGCAATGGCCAACAGGCGTGGATTGTAGTGGGCGCGCACCACGCCATCTCGGTCGGGCGTGTAGATGGGGTGGGTCGCAAACCGATCGGCCTGCAACACCATTGTCTGCCCTAATCGTCCCAAGCCGATGACCCCTAGTAGCAAAAAGGCAACGCCTCGCTCCAGCTTTTTGGAAACGGAAAGCAGTGCAGGCCGCAAAGGCTCGGCCTCCTCGGCACGGCGAGGCGTTGCCGAGATGCCCAACAATAGCCCGATGAGGACAAAGCTGGAAAGGAGGGCGCTATCGCCATAGCAGAGGAAGGGAAGCGAAATGCCCGTGAGCGGTGTGAGGCCGGTGACCCCTCCTAAAATAAGCAGCACCTGCATGATCAGAATCGCGGTAAGGCCACAGGCAAGCGCCCGATCGGTGGAGTTTGCGACCTGGCGGGCGACGGCCAGTCCCCGCGCAATGAGCGCATAAAAGATCAGCACCACTAAGAAAGCCCCGATGAAGCCCGCCTCTTCGCTCCAGGCCACGAAGGCCAGATCGTCTTCCCCGCGAGGCAACACGCGCGGCATGCCAAGCCCCAAGCCGGTGCCACTCCATCCTCCGGAGCCGAAAGCCCATAGTGCCTGGCCGAGCTGCATTCCTTGAGGGTGTGTGTTTTTCCAGGGATGCAGCCACATATCCACCCTTACCGGAAAAACCCCAATTCGGAAATGATAGCCGATATAGCTACCGATGCCCATAAGGATAAGACCACTCCAAAGGTAGCCATTGCTTCCGGTAGTGAGCATCAGCATGAGAATAAAGGCTCCGAAGAGTAAAAGCCCCGGCCCGAGGTCTTTAATAACCAGGAAAAGAACCAGCGTGAACCCGAACAGCACCACAATGGGGCCGAGGTCGGCCAACGAGGGGAGTTGCCAGCCTCTTTTTTTAGAGGTCTTTTCCGCTAGATCGGTAGCGCGTTCGCCCAGATAGCTTGCAAGAAAGAAGACGACAAGCAGCCGCACGATCTCCACGGGTTGAAACCCAAACAAGGTTACCCTAACCCCGCCCGGCCCCCCTCCGAAGAGCCATAGGAGCAGCAGCAATAGGGCCGCCCCAAGCCCCCACAGATAGCGGTAGCGCTGCAGCCATTGGCGGCGGTGCTCTGGCGCGATTCGAGCGCAGAGAACCAACAGAACTATTCCCAAGAAGATGCCATAGGCGTGGTGCAGATAGTCTTCCGAGTCGCGCAAAGGATCGCGCAGGCTAAACAGAAGGGCCACTCCGAAACCGGACAGAAGCAAGACCAGAGGCACAAGGAAGGGATCGCCGAACACTCGAGCGCGATTGCGTAGCCAAGGGGGCAGAAGAAAGAGAAGGAGACAGAGCAGCCCGGCCACGATCCAGAAGTGCCAAAAAACGGTGGAGGGACGCCTTACGAGATAGTTTTTTAGAAGCGGCTTGGTGGTGGGGTCTAATAGGGTAGCTTTTTCGATGAGAAACGGAGGGGTGAGGCGTCCCACACGCTCTGGGGAGAGTTGGGTAAGCAGGGAATCGCGAAAGGCTGCAAGTCGTGCCGCTTGGAAGAGGGGAATGTGGAGCACGGCGGCGAACTGTGTCGGGTTCGCCGTATGCCAATCGAGGTGGGAGGCCGAAAGTCGTTCCTCTAACGAGGGCCACTGGCTCTTTGGAAAAAGCGGTATACCCAGCAACGCGTTCACGCTCGAAAACCCGCGGTGTACCTCGCGGTAGGCTACAATCTGTTGGGCAACGCCGATGTCTACGTTCAACGAAATGGCGAGGGTATCCGCGCTAACCTGGTTGACGAGCAAAGTATTGGCCGGAATCTCGGCACGCCAACGGGCAAAAAACACCAAAAGGAAAACACAGAGCAGCAGCACGCAAGCCGATAGACTAAGCCGTCGCTCAATCTGGCGTTGACGGCGTCTGCTCTGCTGCCCCTCCATGTATAACGGTTCCTACGGAGCCACCGATGCGGCTTCACCCTATCGCTTTGAGCTAACGCCCAAGAATGGCATACATCAGTAAGCAGATGCACAAGACAGCTGCCAGCCGCGCCGTTATCGAGTTTAGCAGCTCCTCTTTGCCGGCTTTCCCTTTGAAGGTCGAGACGGAGGCCGAGCCTATCTGGCCCTGCAGTCCATCAATTTTGCTCTCCTGAATGGTGATGACGTAGATGAGGGCCACCGAGAGCACAAAGATAAGCACACCCAACAAACCATGCACAATGGCCATGTTTTCTTCTTCAATCTCCTATGAAGGCTTTATTTGGTGTATGGAAAGGGCTTTAACGCCCTTCACGTCGCATCTCTTCTTCAACGCGGCGTCGGATTTCGGCTTCTCGCTCGCGCTCTCGGCGCAGCTCGTCATCCTCATCTTCGCCGCGAAGACCTTTCTCGAACTCGCGCTTGCCCCGTCCCAGGTTTCGCATCAACTCTGGAATGCGGGAGCCTCCGAAGAGTACCACAATGACTACGAGGACGATGAGCCATCCCCAGTCATTCGTAAAGATATTGGCGATCATCTCTCTATTCCCCTCTTCACAACGTTTTTAGCCTATTTTGTTTACGGAATTTTGGCACATTTCGGCCACAAACCCGATCTACTCCTTGCGCGGCACCGTTCCTTCTGCCGGGCGAATGGCAATCTGAGGGCCTTCCTGAAACGCCGTTCCCAGGGTGCCCTCTGTGATCCCTTGAGAGGCGTTCTCCTCTTCAGTCGGCGCCAGTGCGGGCGCGGCGGCATCGCCTTTTGGCGGCTCATTAATGTTGCTGTAGGCCGAATACATGTTCACTCCGTCGTACGGTGGCCGATACGAGGAGCTAGAATAGCCGTTGTTGTTATTCTGTTGATCCGAAATAGGGTTGCCGTAGCTGTCGTATCGGGTTGGTTGGTAAGAGCTATCGTAGTAGCTCGTATTCAGCGTATTGCTCAGCTCGGAGGTATAGCGCCGAAACTCGCGCATAGCCTTGCCAAGCTGCCCCAGTATTTCCGGCAACTTGTTAGGCCCAAAAACGATCAGCAGCACAACCGCCACGGCAATGAGTTGTACCGGACTATCTAGAAATGCAAGCATCTTTCCTTATCTCCCCACTACGCTAGCCGCGAAACCTGCGCCTGTTCGGCACATCTCTGCACGGTGGCTACATTGCAGAAGCCAGCACCTAAACCCTCGGCGTTGGCAGCGCCTGCCCCTGCAGCCAAGCGCAAGGCGTTCTCGACGGAATCGCCTTTTTCTAAGGCCAATAGCAGGCCGGCTAAAAAACTGTCGCCGGAGGCAACGGCGCTCATCACATTCACCTGTGGCGCCTTTACGTGATAGGCCTCCTTTTCCGTCATCCAGAGAGCGCCCTCTGCCCCTAACGTGCACAGAAAAACGTCAACTTCATATCTCTTCCGCAGCTCGGTTGCCGCGCGTCGAGCCGTTTCCACGCTCGATATCGGATGCCCCCAAAGCTCCTCCAGTTCCACGCGGTTTGGCTTTACCAACCAGGGGCCGGCCAAAACCCCTTCCTGCAGTGCCGCGCCACTGCTATCCAGTACGGTTTTGGCTCCAGCCTGTTGCGCATTTCTCAAAATCGTTTTCACCAAGTCGGCTTCGATGCCGGGCGGCAAACTGCCGCAGAAGGCCACAACCGCAAAAGAATGGCTTGCTAATAGCCATTCAAAACGTTCCATAAAACGGAGCATCTCCGATTCGGAAACGGGAGGCCCTATCTCGTTGATCTCCGTCTCTGTTTTGTGCAGAGGGTCCACGACTTTGATGCAGATTCGGGTCTCCTTACTGATCTCTACGAAATCGTGGGCGATGCCTTCACCCGCAAGGGCGGTTTGAACGATATGCCCGTTGTACCCGCCTAGTAGGCCGGTTGCGAGCGCCTTGCCACCCAGACGGGTGTAGACCCTGGCCACGTTCAGGCCTTTGCCGCCGGCAACGGTAAGCGCTTGCGAAGGCCGATTGAGCTTATGGATGGCAAAGTCCTCTATCAAATAGGTCTTATCCACACAGGGATTGAGCGTTACAGTGAGAATCAAACGGACTTTGCCCTCCCGGCCACCGATATTCCACTTGACAAATTTTACCCTATCTGGTTATACTAAAAACGTCTTCGGTCGTGCTCGTCTTGATCTTGTGCCCAGGTGGTGAAATGGTAAACACGCTGGTTTCAGGTACCAGTGCCCGAAAGGGCTTGGAGGTTCGACTCCTCTCCTGGGCATTATTGTAGTTTGCTTGGCAGCTCCATCGAACCGCTGCAGATAGGTTTGTTTCGTTCCCGTAGTAGCTAAATATCGGCCTCCTAACGAGGCGAGCCTGTTTGCCTTTTCCCTGTTATAGACTCTCTTCTCTTTCTAACGTTTGTTTCCGCCGTGAAAGCATGGCGTACTATGGGAACCTTTTGTGTTTTTGTGCACCCCTTACCAAAGCGGGCACAATGCCATGTAAGTCCCGATGGGACACTACAGGTCTTAGAGTAGGCCGAAAAGATCGTCTTTTCTGCATTCTACAGTGCGAAGCCACAGAAAGGAAAGAGATGGATAACGAGATCGTCCCGGCGCATTATCAGCAGCTTAAACAGCAAATCGGTACGTTGTTACGCCGGGGGAGAGAGCAGGCAGGCCGAACGGTCAACACGATTTTGCTGCAGACCTATTGGCATATCGGACGCCATATCGTGGAGTTTGAACAGAACGGAAATATCAAGGCCGAGTACGGTAGCGAACTTCTCGACCGTCTCTCTAAAGACCTCACCCTTGAGTTCGGCAAAGGGTTCAGCCGCTCTAACTTAGTCTATATGCGCAAATTTTACCTCGCCTTCCCAAAAAGTGAGACACTGTCTCACCAATTGACCTGGAGCCACTATTTTGAGATTCTGAAAGCCGACAGCGACCTGGAGATAAGTTTCTACGCCAGGCAATGCGAGAAGGAGAACTGGAGCGTGCGGGAGCTAAAGCGCCAGATGAAAAGCATGCTCTTTCATCGCTTGGCGTTGAGTAAGGACAAGGCGGAGGTGTTAGAGATCGCCCAAAAAGGCAGCGAGGTGCAACAGCCAGAGGACCTAATCCGAGACCCTTATGTGTTCGAGTTTCTGGGCATACGGCCCCAACAGCCCTATGTGGAGGGCGATTTAGAACAGAAGCTTATTCAGAACCTAGAGCTGTTCCTGTTGGAGCTGGGTAAGGGTTTTGCTTTTGTGGGCAGGCAGTATAAGATCACACTGGCGAACCGGCATTTTTGTGTGGACTTGGTGTTCTATCACCGCATTCTGAAGTGTTTTGTACTTATTGACCTCAAGAGCGGTGAGATAGAGCCTGCCGACATCGGGCAGATGAACATGTACTTAAACTACTTTGCAAGAGAGGAAAACGTCG